>Ga0214477_100107_pt1 | contig 54923 bp, 42 predicted proteins | sample M1_20Mar14CPVII9_FD_165058 | JGI IMG/M metagenome (GOLD analysis project Ga0214477, IMG submission 165058) | Marine eukaryotic communities from Monterey Bay, California, United States - M1_20Mar14CPVII9sort6BwellC16 | ecosystem: Environmental > Aquatic > Marine > Unclassified | place: USA...
CCACTGTTATCTTCTTATTACCCAGTTCATCTTCTTCATCACTACTTTCGGCATAGTTTACACCACTTAATTTCTCGGCACTACCACCCTCACCATCACTTTCATCGGTATGACTAACATCTGAATCCGAAAAGCTTGATGACTTCCGTAAGGCTGTGGTAGTAGCTGCCGATGGAGCCGCCATAACTGTAGCTTGTTGAGTATGATACTGAACAGGCTGATGATAAGTTTCAGCAATACTTGTCGTCATGCCTGGATTATAAATTTTGGTACTCCCCGCATCATCCAAGTGTGCAAGTAATGCAGGGTGATATTCCATGGCATTGACAGGAGTGGTAATGTCAAGTCGAGGAATCTTGTTGTAAGAGGATAGAGTTTTGGTGGTGTATGACAGAAAAAGATGTGCACAAGATGATGAGTCAAAGATAAAGGCAACTAGCCACAATATACATCTCGTTTCTCATATAATAAAAAAACTTACCTGTGTCTTACCACACTTTGGACATTCCTCACTACTTAATGCCCACCACGGATTCATATTACTATTACTTGGATAACTTTCATTACACATTGCACATATATATTCAACTGTTCTTTGATTTGGTGGCTTTTTAGGTTGCGGTGGCGGTGGTGATGGTTTTGGCTGAGGAGGAGTAGGTTGCGGTGGCGTTTGCTGCTGCGGTTGTTGAATTGCGTGTGTTGCAGCAGCGGGGACGGTAGTAGTAGCAGTTACAGGCTGTTGAATCACTGCCCTATTAGCCTGTGTACTACCAACAACAGCAGTAGTTCCACCACTACTATTCCCACTACTACTAATCTGATTACGTTTACGTACCCTCCGTCTTTTACACTGTCTCCATCGTGCCTCCTTTAATCTCATATCAAATGATTCATCATTTGATAAACTTGTATTATTATAATCTAATGGTACATGTTTCTTTTTTGGTTTTTTAGCTATTGGTTGTTGTTTTGGTATTGAAGATGGACGTGGGGCAGTTATTGATGATGGTTTAACTGCAGCGGCGTGTGCACGAGCAGCCAAGGTGGCCGGACCCACACCAGCCTTTGTAGTGACACCTCCACTAGTAGTAGTAGTAGCCAATCCAGCAACACGTGCAGCACTAGCCTCCAATTGTGCTAATCGTATCCGTTCTTCTTCGGCATTGGCCACTCCTCGGACTGCACTTTCATCAATCAAGCCGGGATGCACGCCAGACACTGCATTAATTGATGATGGTACCTGTGTCGATCCTGGTGCTATGCCCGCATACAGTATTGGACGTTTCGATGGTGATGTTTTAGATCCTGATGTAGTATTTGCCGTTGTCGAGGCACTACTTGTTGGATCAGGTACAGACGAAGATGTCGTTGTTGCACTACCACTAGCAGTATTACTCCCCGGTGGACCGAGTATCCGACCATGCAATCGACTAGTTAATGAACTCCGCGCTCCACCAATAACCTTACCATACTGAGACGGCACAGCACTACCCACTGGTTTCTTATGTTTGAGTAATTCAGCCTGTCGTGCTTTTTCCTGTGCTAATAATAATGCTTTTTCCTGTGCCTTACGTTTCGCCTCGACAGTTGCCGTGAAGGTCCCGCCCGATAATGATGTTGAGACTGGTGCCGCACCTGCACCCTCGGTGGCCTTGCCAGGTTGAACGGGTGCCGTGGCTGGATTTAACTTGGCACCCTTTTGTGCTGCCAATTGTCTTGTTAATCGTGCCTTCACTGGTAGGAGATTTGCTAATATATGTTCTTCTAATTTGTGTACTAATTCTTCACGTTCTTTTGCTGTTGTTATTGGTGTGGTAGTGGCACTCTCTCCTTCTTCTTGATTTGGCGTACTAGCAGCAGCTCCATCTTTCTTTTGGTCCCCATCCAATGTATTATCGGATACCTTCTTAACTTCTCCTCCCTCTCCCCTGGCATTACACTCTTTTTCTAAATTACAACCCTCGGTAATCTGACGTATCGTATCCTCCAAATGCAATATAAATCCATGTAACTTTTCTCTTCGTTCTTTGGAACCGGCTGCTTCTGTTTTTACTTGTCCTGCACTTGCTGCCGTAGTGCCACTAGTTGTAGCTGTCGTTCCATTGCCCGGGGCACCTAACAATTGACGTTCCAGCTTACGAAATTCAACTAACATGTAATGTAATTCCGATGAATACTTATTCTGTAATTGATCGTATGTTTTTACTTCCTTTTGTGGCTGTTGTTGTATTGGTGCAGTTTTGGGGATTTGTTTAGTATTTTGAGGTGGAGGTTTAGCTGTGGGTTGGAGTATTGCTTTGGAGGTATTAGAAGATGCTGCCGCCTTAGTATTAGCAATATTAGTAGTGGCTGTTGTAGTTGGGATAGTTTTACCATCAGTTGATTCAGTTTTCATGTTAGTTTCCTCAGTTTTTATCACTGTTTGTGTTGTCGATTGAGGCTGAGTAGATTTAGACGAGGAGGCATCAGACGAAGATGATACCGATGGAGATAGTAACGTTTTAGTAGCTCCTGGTGGTTTAGTTCCCTTTTTAGATGCCACCATTGCAGCACTCGCGGCTCCAGCTGATATTATTGGAGGTGACACGTCTTGTGTCTGTTTTTGTTGTATAGTATTAGACTTGACTTTGGTATCCTCTGACGATGCCTCCTTAGTATCTGTGGATGGAGGCTTTACCTTTGCCTCGTTATCTTCCATTTTAACACGCTTTGGTGGCGGCGGTGGTGGTGTATCATCCTCTGTCTTTATCGAGGCCTTACTACCATTTGTTGCTTTCTCATTATCATTTTTTGTAGTAGTTGTAGTTGTTTCATTTGTTACGTCATCATTACCCCGTTTTCTCGTACTACGGCGTAAATTTGTCATCCTTTATGTAATACTATTTTTATACTTCTATATCATACTGTCTAATTATATTTATTTATTAATAATAGCGCCGTCATAAACATACCGTTTTGTTAGTAGAAATTTCCCATCACGTGCGTACCTCAATTGCTAATTTAGTTTGTGTTTAGTCGCAACGCGTTTGCAATACGCGTGGCGTGCCACACCTCTGATTCCATCTATGCGCCAAGTTGCGTACTGTAACTTATCTTCAGCCCAAATTTTCTCATTTTTGACATCCACATCACAATCTCTCCCCTTACTAACTCTCTCCCCGCTCTTTGTATTGCGTTTGTGAATCAATACCTACTTCGATCGAGGATATATAAACAACGAACAAATACTTTACAGCTCATCCCCCCCCCTTCCGCCGCCGCTTCATTGATTGCAGAAGAAGATACCTACAACAATACAGAAGAAGATACTTTGAGACATCATCCGTCGATCGTAAGAACTACAATGTGCAGAGTTACATTCTCTCCTCAAGTTAATAATAATGTTGATATGAAGAATAAACAACATATCCCATCATCGTCGTCGTCAGCCTTACGACGAATGTCACCATTCATTATCACGGGATATATTCTAAATTCAATTCTATATCAATCAGTCAAGAATATACTACCATCAACACTTGTCGCTGATGAACAGTATTGCCTACCAAACAATAATGAAGAATCAAAAGGACGTTGGTTCTTCAATAAAAATACCACTGCAAACGATTGTGACCGAAGTGACCTTTTTAGCTTTCAAATAGTGTCCTTAGTAAATTTATCGTGCTTGGGCTTACTTGGGGTCTATACTTTTTACATTACCAAACGTACCTCGAAAGTATTACCACAAACACCCCAAGGACGATACTTTGGTAATACTGTCAATGTTAATGGTGATGTGTTATTAAAAGAAGCTGATTATATCAATGCTGTTATAGTTATCTTTCAAGGTTGGGATTTCATAACGAGTTTATTCTTCGAAGAGCATTGTACAATGATTATGATGACACATCATGCCTTGGCATTCATTTGTGGTTTCTTTTGTTTACTCTATGATGTGAGTTTGGTCTTGTTGTGCAATGTTTGCTTTGAATTTGAAGGAGATAGCAAAGTAAATGTCCAACTCATATCATATGTATCTCTCCCCCTCTTGCTTTCGATTCGATGTGTAGGTGAACCCATACTATGCAGGTAAGTGAAAAAAACGGCCTCGTTTCATTGATAATATCCACGGAACTTATCGCTCCTCTATTCTCCAAATAAACAGTCTACTTTGGCGGAGTTAGCGAGTTTAGTAGTATCTTCTTATGCATTTCACAACTCTTCCAATACTACCCACCGTCGTCTCTATCATCACCTGACACAACACTATCAACAATACTACATACACTCGAATCGTTCTGTCAGGCCATGTTCGTCTTAACTTTCTTCATCTTTCGTATCATCGGCTGGGCAACATACTCATACATGTTCATTCGAGATTCAGTATACATTCTTAAGAATGGGTTAGTAAAGAGATTTAGTCCAGGATCGGGATGGTTCCTTTGTTACCTGTTGAGCATGGCTGTGCTTTTGGGAGGACTACAAGTATACTGGTGTGAAGGAATCGTGAAGAAGTTGGGAGAGATTCACGGATAGTATAATCGATCATTATTGGCGCTGATATCGATCGATGTATTATGGATGTACAATAGTGTTAGTGGGGGTTGTTCTATTGACACTGGATTATGTATTCAAACAACTGACATCTGAGATCTTAACTCTGAGTTAGTTGTTTTGGACTAATCAGTTAATCAGTTAGGGACTTCTGTCCATTACATCCCTAGTGATTTCGATTGCAGGTGATTAATGACCCATAAATCTTGTGATTAGGGTAAAGTGGCGTAGCTAGTCGTCAAGTACTAATAAGGCTGCAGTACTTCCGCTACTTTAATGTAAATACCAACAATTTGAATGACCTAATGCTTAGTAAAGTAGTATACATAGAGCTGCAGAGCAGGAAGAGAGCTGAAGGAGCAAGAGCAACAAGGATACCACATTCACAACGCTAGAGTATCCGTCCATTCATAATATGTACAGATGTAGATCAGTCGTAACACGGAGCATCTCTCAAGTAGTTTCATAAGATCCAACCTCTCCCTTTGTGATTGCAATGTTCAGTTGATAAGACAGTAGACACATAATGAGAGAAAATGTGACCAATAGTCGTTACTCAACTTGGCTATTTTCTATTGCCTTCTCCTTTCGAGTTTGCAACGAGTAGGTTCATACAACAATGCTATTAGGCGGCAGTAGCGGAGTATTTAAGGCCAAGACTTTACCGGCATGCATTATATAAGATTGCTAAGATGCATGAACAAATAAAGAACTCGGAGAAATGAAGTTATGAGTTTATAATGTCACAAAATAACAATAAACATCGGAGAAAGTTAATTGCAACTCAAACTAAAAACACCATGGATTATGATAATAATATACCCGATATTGATGAAAGTGAGGTTAGTAGAGATATTAGTTTATCCAATACGTTATTAGGAGATAATAGTTATCGGAGTGGTACTACATTGAATGATGATAGTATACGGAGTGGTGGAGATTTACCTCCGTGGGATGAGCAGATTGTTGGTACACCAACTTGTAATATCAAGGAGAAAATTATGGAGGAAGATGAGAGTAATGGTAGTAGCGGCGGTGGAAGTGGTAAAGAAGAGAAGATTAAAGATGATGATTTGCCCAATAGTGCTGATATATCATCTTCTTATATGGAACAGGCAAGAGACATGATGTCTGCGGTATCCAAACTCCCTGTTATTCATGTTCCTCCATTGATAACGTCAACGGGGAAGACTGATAAAGATCCACAAATTGGTAGTTCACCAATCAAGACCAAGGGAACAGAAGTAGGGGGTATTCAATCTACCTCAACACCATCTTCTATTGGCAGTAAGGAGGTATCAGCAGTACACAAAAGTTTACCAACCAAGAACTTTGCTTCCCCAACAGATGCAGACACGGAATCTATTGCCCCTCAAGATGTATTTAATCCTCCACCTCCACCATTATTTGCACCCCCTACCACTACAGCTAATCTTAGTAATGATGGTGGTACTAATAAAAATGGGAGTGAAGTTTGGGAGGACACTGTGGTGAAGCTACATACCACTTCAAGTAGTGAGGAAAAGAATGGTAGTGCTCCTTCCTCTGATGCTGCCGCTCCTCATGTGTCACTCCAGTCTGAACAGCAACATGCTTCACTCCAATCATCCACAAATACATCAATGAGATCACTCCTTATTGGTCAGGATACATCCATGAGATCATTAATGGGATGTGATAGTTGGAATAACTCCTCTACATCCTTTATGGGACATGAAAGTTGGAATACAAGCATGGGGAGTTTAATGAATACCACCTCTTTCTTAAATTCATCCCAGTTAAATACCACCCCGGCAGCGGCAGTAGCACCACCTTCTCGGCCTTCGATAAGTACTTCATCAGGGAAGCGACCAAGCTTCTCAAAATTTACAGAGTATAAGATTGAGGATAACCGTCGTGCATCTACTGATTCGTCAAACCGTCGTTCTTCTGTTGAATCAGCTGCTTCTTCGTCTGGTGGTCAGCAACGACCGGGAAGCATACCCGAGGAGAGGAGAGTACACGAACGACCTAATTTAATGAACTATAAGATGGAAGATAATGATATGGGTGAAGAAGATGATGGGAAGCTTTCCTCTTCTCCAAGCCACGGGGGTATGCCTACTGTTCCCAACTTGTCGGGGGATTCTGAATTAAGTGCTGCTCATACTACCACTACCGCAACGCCTGTACCTCCACAAAAGCAAAGACTTAGTCTAATCCTTCCAGGTGGGATGCAACAACTTTCACTATCTCCGGGAGTACGCTCTCGTGATGAATTTGAGAGCAAAGTGAAAGTAGGCATCTCTGTCCCCACAAAAGGTCCAAACAACGAGAACAAGAAGTTGGCCGCCAAGGGTAACGAAGATGATGAAGTCAACTCAGGAGACGCCATACAAGAAGGATCCACAGGAGGTGCACCACTCAAGAAGAAGCATAAATTCCGACGGCCATCGTCAGCATCAACTACCCAAACGCCCACAACACACAAATCATGTCACTCAAGTGCCTCATTTGATATTATTGCCCATGAGCCGTCGTCACGGGTGAGCTCTATATATGACCCTGAAGATATATGCCCCCCATTGAGTGATGTTGATATGAATGAGTTAGTAATTGAGGTGAATGCCAAGAAGGATAATGAGATGGGTGTTCTTCGGTTGAGTCAGAAGGAAAAGGAAGATGCAGAACAAGATAGGCTGGTTAATTCAAAGATGCCTGCAAACCAAGATCTCCAAGATTCCCAAGCACAGGAAGTGCCCAAGTCTATTCTAAGGCATTCTAAACGAGAATCATCAAGTGAGAAAGAACAACGCATCCTTCGTCGTAAAATACAAAGACTACTTCTCATCAGGCATTGCTCAACATGCCCTATCCCACCGCCACCGCTTGTAAAGATACCTGCTTTGCCTCTCTCTTCTCGTGCTCGTGATCCTCCGGGTCACAATGCAAGAGAAGATACTGTTCCCAATTCCAATCTTACCTGCACCATATGCCCTGTAACCTCCCACTGTACAGAGGGAAAGGCTTTATGTGCACACATCAAGACTTGCAACCGTCGAGACTGTACTTATAAGAAGTGCATGACCAGTAGAGAAGTATTATTTCATTACAAGAACTGTCGGGATGTGTCATGTGAGATTTGTGGTCCAGTCAGAGCATTAGACAGACGACAAACTGTTGATATTGAAAGGCAAAGGAGTACTAGAAGAAAGAGTGATAGCAGTATCGAGACGATAGATGACATTGGGTGGCTACAGGCTAATATGATGGATGAAGAAGATAAATAAGCTAAACTTTTTCTACTTAAGAAGTTACACTTGTATCATACTACTTAATGCCATAGCAACAGTACTCTGAAGCATAGTACTTGAAATAATAATCTCATCCAACTCATCCGTACTAGGCATACCACGTTCACTTATTGCACCTCCAAGTAAACTAGCCGCAAATGCCACACCAACAACCAAGAAAGCAATGGGGAATGTAATACTGGGTTTTAAATACCATGGTGCCTCCTGTCCAGTTTCACCCTCAAACAAACCAAAGAAGTAGGATCCTTTAATCCAATCAATAAATCCTTCAATCCCTTCTTTTTCTTCAGGGGCGTATAATGCCTTATCTCTCATTTTTTGTTCATATGCCGCGGCAATTGCACCGGGAGTACGTGGACGATTGACCGGACCATCCATAATCCCATCTAATCCTGATGTATCGGCACCTGAGGCACTCAATCCAACACTTTCCTCGACTGTTAATACTTCCAAATCAATTTCAATTTCTGAATTTGGTGGTATAAATGGTGGCACTCCTTCCACACCATAGGCAAAGTTTGGATTAGTTATGTGTACTGTAGCACGTTCACCTTCCTTCATGGTACGTATGGCTGCATCCCATCCACGTATCATACTACCATCTCCAGCGATGATACGTTGTCTATCTGATCGGGAGAATGCAGTTTCTGACCCAGCGGCATTGCAATAGTATTTAACAACGACTATATCACCCGCACGGACTGAACGTCCTATACCTTCAACTGTTATTGTTTTTGTTATACCCTCTGGTAGTTGGGATGAAGAACTTGTTGCTGCTGTTGTTGCAGGTTGTGAAAATAGTATTGTTTGTCTATTATTGTGACTGTGATATTGAGTGTTGGAGTTCTGTGATATAAAACTTGTTGGTGCTGATGAAAATGAGTCTATTCTTCTACAGGAAATGAGTAGAGCTAATAATGGAAGGATAAAGGTCAACAACACCATGATAGAGGAGGATATAGATGAGACTAATGCCGCCACTTCCACTTCAATAGGTAGGAGGATGATAATGAGAAATATGGAGAAATGAGAGTTAGTAGTAGTTGTGAGGTGGAAGCAAAAGGGTACTTTGATGCCCCTAAATTGACCCAAGTAACCCGACACGAGTCTCATCAAAAAAATTAAAAATGCTTGATAGTTTGAAAGATGGCCATAATTCTTACTACTATGGCAAAGTATACGCTAACCGTACTAGCCGCGGCTCTATCAGCGGTGGCAGCCGTTGACCGAATCAATGAATTAGTTGAAATGCCAGGCCATACAAAGAAGACTCATATAATTAGTCCACAACCTCATGAGTGAGTACATACAAGAGATGTTTCTTTATGTCTGACATTGTGTTTAGTATATAGACTCTATGCGGGGGTTTATGATGGATAGGGCGGTGGATTGGTTGTTATTTGCAATCAATATAATTGCAATTGGTGTTTTTTTGCGATGACGGCGTTTGTTTCGTTTTGTGTTCATATGATATGTAAAATTCTCATAAAACACACCTTAATTCTAATTCTATCTCAACATACAGGTACCTAACCGAGGATGATTTACCAAAGGAACATAATTGGAATGATCACAATGGCATGAGCTGTATTACACATCAAATCAATCAACACATTCCTCAATACTGTGGCTCATGCTGGGCACATGCAACAGCATCATCACTAGCCGATCGAGTGAAGATTGCACGAAAGTGTCAAGGTGATGATATTAATTTATCAATTCAATATGTAAGTTATCCTTGACTCATTGAGCACTGCGTGTACCAAACCATGTAAGCTCACTGTATACTTATGCACTCTTGCTTATCTCCGCTCTTTCTTTTGTCCTTTTAAGATATTGAATTGTGGTGGTGAGGTAGCGGGATCTTGCCACGGTGGGTCAAGTACGGGAGCTTACCAATTCATGAATGAAAATCAAATTCCATTTGATACCGCCATGCCCTACATTGCATGCTCATCCGAATCAAAGGAAGGATTCTGTGCCCATGTCGACACGACCTGTACTGCAATTAATACTGCACGTACATGTGGTACCTTTAGCGATAAGGGTGGTACTTGTGAGCCACTACCATCATTCCCAAATGTTACCATTGCAGAGTATGGTAACATTTGGGAAGAAGACCCGATGGAACGCGTGAAGAAGATTAAGATGGAAGTATTTGCTAGAGGTCCTGTCTCAGCAAGTATTAATGCCATACCCCTCAAGGATTTTCCGGGTGGTAAACCATTCGATGACGAGACAGCTATAGGTGGACCAGATCATGTGGTATCTATTATTGGCTGGGGAGTTGAGGATGGTAAAGAACATTGGATTGTTAGAAATAGCTGGGGGTCGTACTGGGGAGAAGGAGGGTTCTTCCGAATCTTGACTGGCAAGAATTTATTGGAAATTGAGAATGGTGTATCTTGGGCTACACCGAAACATTGGACTAAGCATAACGTTGCGTGTTCAGAAGACGGTATGACATGTGGTGGTGAAGTCGTCAATCATGGCGGTAAGAAGGTCATGCACTTTATTGGAGAAGAGTATGTAGATCCATCGGTTGAGTTTATTAAGAAGAAGGAGGCAAGGGAGGCATCTAGTCTTCGTACTTCTAGGAACTAAACTCTTCTTCATGTTTGATATTTTAAAGATAATTGTATAATAATCTGTTACGGCTCATAAGTTTAAGTTTAGCACCACTGTCTTCTACTAGATCCATTCTGCATGCCTCTGCCTCTTCCATTACTACTTTGCCATGATCCTCCTCTCCCTCTCCCGCCTCTGCCTCCGCTCTCCCTACCTCCAATCAATCCTCTTTGTTTGTTTTTAACATAATCCATCTTTTGACGATGTGGTTTGGACTTCAAATGTTCTTCCATTTGTACAACACTTGTTAACTGTTTCCTACACAGCTTGCAGTATGTCTTCTTCTGTTCTTCCTTCACAGCAACTTTATGAAATTCAGATGCACGGTGGGTATCAAACTCACTTTGTGATGATGATTGATGTTGACATACACGGCAATAGAAGGGCGGTCGATCAATTTGTGATGGACGGATATAATTCTGTAGTAGGTCTTGTACTGCATGTTTTAATCCTTCACTGACTTTATGTTCTTCTTTATCTTGTTGCTTCTGTTTCTTACTCCGTTTGTTTTTGGATTCCTCATTATCGTCTACAGAGTCAATACCCTTGAGCATCTTTCGTTTGTTTTGTGGTAATGCACTTTGTGGTAATGGTTCTATTCTATCATTGGCTACATTTGATAGACAGATGACCCCAGTGCCTCCTATATCTGCTTCGTGCGAATTCGTGGTTTGCTTCCCATCACCATACTTGTGAATAGAATCTTCACCAAATGAGATTGCTTTTTTCTTGTTTGATGTATTTGCATCATCTGATTCATAATCATCTTCTATTATATCTATATCATCATCACTTTCACTATTATTACTACTGCTATCAGCTGCAAGCTCTGCTTCTAAACGCTTAATCTCGTCATCCAAATCTACTTTGCTGTTGTTGGGTTTACTTTGCAATTGTTGATGTGTGTTGTCATCTTTTGTACGCATACGTTGAGCAATCGGCATAATATCTTCACTACTCATACTACTTGAACTAATACTTTGCTGTTTATTATATGTATACTTCTTTCCATTCTTTGCAATAACATTTTGTTTAACCAATCTCTTCAGTGCATGTTTGATGTCCTTCTTTTTTACAGAAAGTTGCTTTTGTATATCCTTTCTAGATACTGCCGCCGATGATGACTGACAGCTCCGAAGATAGGAAAGTATATCACCATCTAATGATGAGCGGTCTTCTTTACTCATACTTCCAATGATAAAACCTCACTCTTTCTTTCAGTACATCCATAATTCATAATCTCACCAACTCTCATGGTAAGCGGTATCCTTTTACTAATGGTCACGGGGTCGGTCGCGTCATCCGACTCGCGTCGTGAGACCGAGGGTTCCTTTGATCAATGGCTTTACTTGATTCATCGCCGGTAATGGGAGATTGCGGGGATAGATTCTTTACTACTGCCTAATAATAAGAGAAGAGAAAAGTTGGGAGGAATGTCAAAACAGATTGCAATTACAATAACAGATTACAATAACAAATCTAGTATACATTTCACCCTACCACCCCCAATCATCTGTGTTGGTTGGCAATTCTTCTAACCCAATGCCTCACAGTCCCTCGCCATACGCCAACCAGTCTTCTTCGTTCATATCATATTCATCATCCATAATATCATCCCAGTCATCTTCGTCATCATCTGATGACACTGGCTCATCACCCAAGTCCTTTGCATCGATATCTGCCTCCGTTTCACCCCCAATTGGCATTAAGGCGGCTTCCATAAGTCTATGTATAGGGGCCCATTCATCATTTGTTCCTTGCTGTGGTATGCTAAAGGTACGGAAATAGTCATTCATCGAACAGACACTCATTCTATACTGTCCCAAGGCTGTTCGGCCATGTGGATCGATAATACTTTTGTCGGTACCAAGTCTTAATAGGTGTTGAACAGTATTGTAATACTTGTCTGCCTCATTTGTTCTCTCTGGTGCCTTCATAACTGAACATATAAGAGGAGTCATACCGTTTTGATCGAGGTCATTAATTGCAGATGTACGCTCGTTGGGTGGTAACAGACCGAGAAAGAAATCAAGAAGTTCGGTATTCAAGAACCGAGCGGAACAATGTAGTGCATATGCTCTCCTCACCGAAGCTCCCTCATTAACCAGATTTCCAACTTCCACCTTCAGTTTCTCAATGCTTTTTCGAATCTTGTCAAGCAGCTCATTTCTTTTTTCAGCACAGCGCTCTTCAAATGTTGTATTGGCATACTTTCTCATAAAGACCACGGAACTATTAGATTCAAGTTCGGATCTAATACTTTCAATTAGGCGCCCTTTTTCTTCAACAGCACGGCGGCTCACTTCCAGTTTACCATCCATTTCGTCAAGAAATGCTTCGGTTTCTTGAATAGTCGTTTCAAAGTCATTCAGATCTTCCTCTGGCCTTCCTTCATTTCTCAATATTGCTAATTGACTACGAAGTGTATCCAATTCTGCTCGTTTAGTGCTGATATGTGTCTCCGCTTCCGCTTGTTCTCGCGAGGCTTCTTCGTGGTCTCGTTCTAACGAGGCAAGTTTCGCTTCCATTGTATTGAAGTCACTAGTGCTCCTTGCCATCATTTCATCTTCACTCCTCACAGTGTGCTCGATTGCCTTTGTGTTATCTGCATCATGAAAACTCATGCTAGTTAAAGCCTTTGTGACTGCATTAAAGAGCTTTTCATCCACGCCGCTTGGACTTGGGGGAAGATTAGTAGGCCAAACACGTAAATGTATTCCCATAGCATCCTCGTGAGATATCAGAGGAGTATCCAGAAACTCTGGCAAGGTAAACAGCCAGGGGTTTTCGCCCTTTCCAAACACCTCCATTATCTGCTTATACCCGGCCCGAAGAAAAGTTCTTGCATCTAAATTAATACATTCGTTCCATCTATTAATTACCTTCTTGTTTTGTTCAGCCTGCTCCTCAGTTATATCTACTTCCGTACCCCGATTACCTCTGATAATATCACTCCTCTCCCTTTCCAATTGATTTGTTGCATATGTCATGGGGTCACACCAAGCAGTTGCAAGGGTCCATTTTTCATGAAGCTCTGGTACTTTAAGTGCTGCCCGAACTGCCCTTGCAACGATGTTTGTATTATCCCCAGATTTATATGCTTGACGACGAATCCGTACACTCTTCACGTGTAGGAACCCCCCTCTCTTAGCTGTACCATCTGTATCGGCATTCTTAATTGAACGGTTCTTGGGCCTACCACGTCTATCACACAGTGTCGCAGTCTACCATATAGGTTGGAAAAGAAGAAAAAGATTAAATCGAAAGGAAATTCAATTCAACAAACATATCTTATGCTCAAACTTACAACTTGTTGCAGTTCAGAACTATGGGCATCTCCTGTAAGATGCGCGTTTCACGGTTTATGAAGATGAAGAGAGAAGATACTTATGTTAGCACATATGAAAACTTAAATGCACATGACGAAACAATACAAACGCGGACTTTCCTGCTTGATGAAACAACACTCCGTGTTTTGGCCGCGGAATTAGAACTAAACTAACCTCACCAGCTAATACATTATCAACGTTAATATCAATAGTAATATTAATAACACCATACTCCTCACGATAACCCAGTGCTGTATAAGATTCGTTAATATCCTCTTGACGTTGCTGTAATAGTTTTGCCTCATATCTATTCTTCATTTCAATCTCCTCCGGTGTAGTCGGAGAAGAGGGTGGTTCATAACTTCGAAATTCATCATCATATAACTCCGGACCATCAGGATTGTGACGATCATATATTTCCTCTCCGGGTATTAAACGGGCTTGTACCTCTGCATAATTTGTTGTTGCACGCTCGCTTGCATAAACATCTGAGTCTATTGCTTTACGAAAAGTACGACATGTATTCCATAATGATTTATGATCAGATACTGGTACACGACAAAGTACTGATATTAATGCATCTTCTGGTAATGATGACAGGGTGAGAGAATTTGACATCTTGTGTCTATTATCTTCAATGCAATTTGTAGGTATGATCCAAGTTGTAATAAAGTTGTACTATATTTTGTATTGTTCCCGATATATCAACCAATACCTTACAATACAGCACCAGATTATATTTAAATAAATGCCTCTACTTTCACTAATAAAAGGAGGCACTCACACACGATAAGCTGCTCACATCATTCATGCTTCTCAATCTAAATCTAGCAAATATGACAATTCTTGTATCAAACTCTCATGGTAAAGGTATCCTTTACTACTCATGAGAGCGAGTTCATGTGTATTGAATTATGTAGTAAGTAGCGTGTCTCTTTAACTTTAATTGGTCAGGAATAGTCTGATACCGACAATAGCATTATCAATATCATTATTTATTAACACTCTTTGGATTTGTGCCGATTGTACGAAGTGGTGGGTTGTAATATAAAGGAGACAAAGATAAGTAAGAAAGAGATTGTCAAAAAAGTTATACTACCACTGAAATAGACATACTTGCAACAGCGAGTTGAAAGTGGCTATCGGTATTGATATAGACAATACAACACAAATAATATGGACTTCTCAAAGCTCGTAGACGTTGAACCAATTCCACAAAACGACGGACCAAATCCAGTATGTACAATTACATATCCATCAGAATTTGTATATGCATATGATTATTTACGTGCTTTATTAAAAGCTGACGAGAGGAGTGCACGTGCATTGGAATTAACTACAGCTTGTTTGGAATTAAACCCTGCTAATTATACGGTATGGCATTTTCGTCGACGGTGTTTACTTGCATTGAGTAATAGTTCAGCCTCAGAGTCTTTAGAAGGAAAGGATGATATGAATTCAGCAACAATTGATGTGGGTCGGATAGAGGAAGATTTAGAATTTGCAGATAGACTAGGGGGTTCAAAGTAAGTGATAGATTGTTTCTCGTGCATATGATATGTCTTCATGTACACTTTGCAATGCATAGAGGTCGGTGTATATCTTGATATCATAATATACTAAACAAGCTTTCCCAAATATATCTTTGCAGTCCAAAGAATTATCAAATTTGGTACCATCGTCGTGCCCTCCTAGAGTATCGTTTTAAAGGAAGAGATGAAATAGATGCAGTAGCACTTCAGGTTGCCAAAACGGAATTAGAATATGTTGATAAGATATTGGGAGATGATTCTAAAAACTATCATGCTTGGTCACATCGGCAGTGGATAATACGTACACTCAACAACCCTGAACTATGGTCATCCGAGATTGAATACTCCCATTCAAAAGTATTATCTGATCCAAGGAACAATTCTGCATGGAATCAAAGATGGTTTGCTCTGCACGAAGGGAAGGTTTCAAATGCAGCTAGTAATGGAAGTTCAGTCCCCTCTTTTAATAAGGCAAAGGAGGAAGCACACTATGCTTTGAGTGGAGCCAAGGTTGATCCCTATAATGAAAGTCCGTGGAGATATTTGATTGGTGTATTAATGGAACAATGGCGTCTGGTACAGAAAAGAGGAAAGGACACAGTAGTTGATACCACTAAAGTTACCAACCTTACACGAGAAAGTATTGCCTCGATTAGGGAGATGAAACAATCCTTTGAAGAACAGCCATCAACAGTTGAACATTCAACAGGGCCAAGTGTGTCCTTACTATCAGCGTTAGTTGATTTACTTGAGATATTCACCGATGAGAAAGATATGCTAACTGAAGCCAAGCAGAAGTGTGGAGAGCTGATATTGGAGGATCCCGTCCGACGCAAGTATTGGCTAAAGAGGGAGAAAACAATAACAAAGCTCTTGGAGAACACTGCCTAAAGTACCATATTTGATGTGCTGTAAAGTAAACTCGATGAGACAGTTGATTTAGTTTATATATGTTGTATGAGAAACCTGTACTACTCAAATGTCATCCAACCTTTACAGCACTACCTCTTGCACTCGTAATCGAATACATGAGTGCACCAACCAATGCCATACATATACCACCAATGTTTGTTTTAGAAAACTTATCACCGCCAAAAAGCTGTCGTCCGGTAATTATAATTAGCAGTCGTCGTAATGCATCACATGTGCCATATGTTATCGGCTCGACTAAACTAACGAATGAGAATGATAATACATATTCCATATGATATGCTAATATTGCTAAACTTGTTAACCATAGTGGTGGATGTGATTGTTGTATCGAAGATTGCTCTTCTTGAGTCTTTTCCCATTCTTGTATAGTTGACGTTGGATTCGATATTAATTCTCTTACTTCTGATATCCAACTTCCAATACTATTTATGACTGACATACTCAAGCCTATACATAATGCTACCAATACCATGGAACGTTGTGCCTCCACACCTTTAATACCCGTCCGTTTCATGACACGTTTACTAACAACATTCAATGCCGCTTGACTTGTTGTTGATATTATAGCAGCTAGGAAACCATACAGTTCAAACGTTGGTGTATTCCAACTTGCCATACCAATACCCGCGGCAATTGGTAGTAAACTTAGCAGTGTAGCGTTACTTGGGAGAGCAACCATACCATCTAATAGCAAAGTAAACAAGACAGTTATCAATGGTATCCCACATTTACTAGTATATGTCAAGCTAATACCAATTCTATCCAATGCAATACTATTTGAAAAGTTTGCAATAAATAGGAATAAACTCGGCAGTAAGAATAATTGTGATGTTTGTATAGTCTTGAGTAAGCGGGGTAATATTAGCTTGATTTGATAGAAATGTTTATGTATTAGTAATCCTAATAGGAGTGATCCAGAGAAACGGTAGAGTGTTAACATGGATGCTCTTGACATTTTAGTTTGTGTTTTGAGCTTTCGTGGTGATGGTTTGTTACTACTAGTATCTAGTATTGTTGTAGCTTTATCTCTATTTTTTGATGTATGTAATGCGTCATCTTGTATGATATCTTGATACTTTAGAAATTTGGTAGTTGAGTATGTTGTCAAAAGAGCACTACTAATCATCCAAGCACTGCCTACCCATACTTTATTAGATGCTATTGATGTTGCCCATGTCGAGAATGGAGAGGCTGCAAGTGAAGTTGATGTTTCAATTGAGGTGATTGTAGAAGGCAATGTGTCAGCAATTTTTGCAATTGTTGAAAATGAGTTGTTTGCGGCCATTTTGAACCCGGAAACTGATATGATTATATTACTAGAGCTTCTAGATGATGAAGAAGCTATATATGGCAATGTAGCAAATGCTATCATAGACAAAAGGGTGATATAACGAGGCTGATGTCAGTAGTAGTGATTATAAAGAAAAAAAATGATGATAAAGTTGATGTTCATGTTGCATTGAATGTAGGGTAGCAAGCGGTATCTTTATACTCTCATAATTCAATTTCTTCACTTCAAATTGCTAAGTATTAACTTGCAACTTCTAGTATTCGATAAGACGGCGTGGATAGGCGAGGCAAGTTGATCGATTGGCTATTGCAGTTGTTTGGGTGTTAGTAGACGGCTGGCTTAGGTCATACGATACTAAACTTTTTGCATATATCTTGTGCACATTTCATCGGTGCACTTCATAACAAATTCACAATGGTAGTAAAGAGACTGACGACTCTACTAACTGTTGCAGTTGCAATAATTGCCAAGGTTGGACCTAAAAGATTTGCTAACAAACTAGCTTCACTATCAAAATCGAATGAAATGAGTAATCAAATGGTAAATATTAATGAACTATGTACGTACAATTAAGACATGTCTTTGTAATGTGAGAAAACTCTTTCCTACAACACTAACATATATCTCATGTTCACAGTCTTCCCAGCAGACATTAAGATATCAAATACAAAGCAAACATTAATAGGAGGCGGATTACGTTCCAAATGGGGCTTTAAAGTATACTCTGTTGGTATATACAGTGATATCAAACTTGTCAACAAGTTGATTAAAAAGTATCGAGATACCATTAGCAAAAAGGATTTAATAACAGACTTTACAGAAAGTAAATCAAGCACAAAGACATTACTATTAAAGTTTCATAGAGAAGTTGCCGCTACGGATATGTCTGACGCATTAGGAGATGTATTGATATCAAAAGTTGGAAAAGAAAAGAGTAACAAGTTCTCATCTTTTCTATTAGGTATTGTAGATGGTGATAGATTAACCAAAGGATCTGATTTGTATATTACATGCAAGAATGAGAAGTTATTAGCATCCATTTCTAGTGGTAGTGGTGATAATGGGTTAAGTAGTAATGTATCTTCAGAAGATAAAAGTGATGTTCAAAAGTTTGATTATGCCGGTAAGAATGTGAAGGGATTATGCATGGCAATCTTTGAGGCATATCTTGGTGATACCCCGGTATCTCAGCAGGCCAAGGAAGGATTTGAACAAGGCTTTTCTGATATGATTGCTAGAGATGAGTTGAACATGATACTACAAATGTAAAAAGGGAGAAGAGCAGAGCTCAGATTATCTATATGGTTGATATTCTAAGGATGTTTTCAGACTTGAGGATCTTCGGAAGCAAGAATAAGATAAACTTTAGTGCTATATGTTGTTTTACATCATCATCTTTCTTGTGGCCGGGAAACTATATGATGAAACTAGTATTAGTTAGGCGTAGTGATATGTACAAAGGATTATGTTTAAGCTGTTATGCTGACTTGGTTTCAGAGGTGACAGTCAGAGAACCATCTGCTTCTTCTGTCACTTGATAAGCTATAATGTCCTTCTGTTCACTACCTAGACTGCCCATGACGCCAGATATGAACTCATTTTCATTCCCCAGAGCTCCGGTTACCCATTTTGTACACTTTCCTGTCTTCATTTCGAAGCAGGAGTTGTGAAAACTGCAAGTCAGTGTTGGCTGACCATCTTGTATTGTAACCTTTCCCTTCTTCATGGGCAGATTTAGATGTGGACAAGTAGCATCTACTGCATAATAAGACCCAGCAACCTTGGTCACTAGGATTGGGCCCGAAGGACCTGTTATGATTTGACGGTCACCTTCGGCCACTGGTGCACATCTAAGACCAGCTCCGAGAGAAGTAACGGTGGATGAGTCGGCTGCCTGCAACTGAGCATCTTCACTATTGACATCTCGGCTCATTATAAACTTGGTCGTTCCACTCTTGAGAGTCCCAATGGGGACCATGTCATTCCAGAAGTCTTCACTAGTTCCACCATCGGCATCTCTCATTAAGAAACTAACACCGCCTCTCATTGATACGGATCGTTTCGATACTCGAGCTTCTAATCTTGATCCTCGGTCTACGAATCCTTTATATTGTAGTATTGCTCCATCATCACTCAATACTTGGAATGTACATGTGTCGAGATGTGTTGGACCGGGATCTAATCTCCATCGTAACCCCTGCATTGGTGGTTTGACACTAACCTCACCCTGAGGTCGGAATGTAACTTCTGTTGATCCGACTCGCTGTGTACCTACGATATCTTGTACAACCCATGTCCCCACAATGCTAATAAAAAAGAGAAGACAGACATATGGTGAGTTTGGGTATAAGAAATGAGCAAATGGAACATCTTGCTTCAGTCAAGATTGTATTTATATATGTTTCAGTGCGCCGATATGAAAAGTTACTTTGGCAATCGTTATATCAATCATTCTGATCTCAGATCTTCAGACAGGGATAACTTCAATTTCATCATGAACAATAATACAATCTTTTACCATACAAACAATAACAACAAATTAAACTTACTCATCAGGATATGGGTTCTCATTATTCTTCCGGACTGCTCTTTCCCATTGAGCAAATCGATTCAATTCCTCCTTGGCAGTTTTGGGTGGCGTGGTAGACTTCAAGTACTTGGTGGGTGCTAATGATATCGGACTTAATGATGACGATGGACGGATATAGCCACTACCTAATTCAATTAACGATGCTGTTAGTCGACCATAAGCATTTAGATATCCAGTAGATAACGGTAATGTGGGTGATACATCCGTTAATACCCCCTTGGTGTAACAATCACGTAATAATTGAATGAGTGAGTTCAGATATTGAACACCCGGTCTTGTTTCATTCTGTATGTCAATATCAGAGGCTTGATCCTCCTTGTACCAACGCTGAATAAAGGCAGGCTTATCGGCATCCAAAGTCTCGGCCAGTACGAGAAGTTCTTGATCGCCACCAAAGATGAGCGTCCGTTGAACAATATTCGATAAAACATTGAGCTGTCTTGTCATTGTGGGTTCCTCTGCACTTAACAGAACACCTCCCAAATCATCCGGGTTTATAACTATTGTGTCACCTCCTTCTTCAACTTTATTTAGGGTAGGAGTATCCGCTTCCTTCTCACGAATAGCTGGACATAGAAAGGCCAATCTAGGACGTCTCTTTTTCTTCTTACCTTCCTCCACTGCTTCTTCGTCTTCCCATTGAGCCTTCCACTTTGCCGATACCATATCAATCGTATCAGCTACATATGCCTCTTTAAAGTCATCAAATGATATACCTTCCTCTGCCGATTCAAATGCCAACTTAATAGCGGCATCATAATCAATGGCTAAGGGATTTAATTTCTCATTGGCCTTCTCAGCCGCGGCTTCCTTCTCTTTACGTTCATTCACCAAGGAAATCTTATCCAACATACTCAAACAAATATCAATATCATTCAACTTCTTCGATATACGACGCCGGCCACCCTTCTCATCTTCAATTAATACCGCACCGACAGATTGTATAACTGATAATATTCTCATATAACTATCAACATATATTTCATCGGCTAGTATATCAATAACTCGTGGTGATTCTATGCCGGATGTTGCCAATATTAATATTGATTCGAGGTATGCTTCTGCTGCTTTGTAATTTGGTATTGTAGAGTATTGTTGAGAGAATGTTGATAGTTGATTTTGTATCCATTGTTTTTCACGATCTTCACTTGATATTGTTGTTGTGGATGAGTCGTTAGAGGATGTGTCATCACCTGATACTGCAGGGATTGGACCATCTCCACTACGTGACTTCTTGGTAAGTATGTTAAGTATAGGACGTGGCACTGGACATTTCATCTTATCATCATCTGTAGCATCCGCACTACTTCCTTCTTCTAATCCATCATCAACACCAGTCTTCATCTCCTCTTCCACAACTAATCCAGCCTTGACAACATTCTGCTCCTTCTGTTGCTGCTGCATTAATATAGTACGTAGACTTAAATTCAATGCTTCGGCTGATGGCCATGACCTTGCTAATAATATACGTCGAATTGCACGATTTGATGCAGTATTTAATGCTCGTGTTAATGACTGAGATTGTATATTCTCGGTTGTACTACGAGTAGTAGATTCTGTAGATGTATCTATTGATGCTGTTGAACCACTCATTTGATAACATCTTGATAAACTAACGTCCGAGGGGGCTAATGTGAAGTCTATTTCATTCATCTTGGCACCTCGACTGTTAATGCCCACACGTTTTGTAGAATCAGATGTGGAGGACGTATCCTCAACTGTACTCGTCGCAGATAATAATCTGGTAGAGCTACTTAATGAAGATGGAAATGAAGATGTTGAAAAGGCATTGCAATTATTGTAATCATATCCTATTGCAAACAATAGGATTAGATATTGTATTGTCGCCATCATGATATAATAATGGGTATGAGTGGTTGTGGTGAGTGGTGTGAGTCAGTGTATGTGTTTGGTAACCCTGTGGTATCTTTACTTCTTTATCGACGATTAAACGCCTGATAAACACCGAACTCAGAAAGCAAATAGCAGAGAGTTAATACCTGATCTAGGGATGGTAATAGTTGCTCGAGGCCGGCTAGCTCCTAAACAGTAAGCCACACACAAGATAAGTTGCAAACAAAGAAAATGATAGATCGTTTATTCGCCAAATAGATAAATTTCAATTGAATCACTTTTGAGAGTTTATTTATTGTTGATGGCAGTAGAGATAAGAAGGCAGTTTGTAATGGGTTGAATGTTGATAATGTAGCCGACTAGGCCGACGGGCAGGCAGTTCAGAACGGCAAAGTGTTGGGTTTATTAAGCTGCGCTGAGAACAGAGTAAATCAATGTAACACATCAACACATCATACAATATGATCCTATTCTTCCTAATATCGATAGTACCCATTGCAACTGAAGGGTTGTTTTGGACAAAACAATATCCATTTCATCCTTTGAATGTAAGACTTTACCTCACAGAGGACTTTATTGATACATTAACATCATCCAAAGATCGTTGGTTCTCGCCAGATGGATGGGCCAATGTAAGTTTACTTGTCTATGTGCAGATGTGCATGATATGATTTTGCAAATTGCAAATCATATCGAGTATGGTATCATTAATATTCACTCCTTATCCACTGCCTCAACCTACAGGGTTCCCCATTTGCAAACGGATGGAGTAAGGATGCAATCACATACGATGAGGATGATGGCATGTCAATTACTATTAGTGAAACATCATCAAAAGAATACCGCTACAAAGAGGAGTATACGTCGGGGGAGATACGATCCACTGGCTTCTATGGATATGGGTGCTATGAAGTTGAGATGAAACCAGTTGCTCATACGGGTGTAACAACTGCCTTCTTCACCTTTGCTGGGCCAGGAGAGAATGACACACCTGACGGAGTACCCCGACTTCATAATGAAATTAATATGCTCTTTGATGGATTCAATATGACAACGTTCCAAACTCGATATTGGACTAACGAAGATGCAAGTGAGGGACAAGATATTACCATTATACCATTAAATTATGAAGCTAATGAAGAATTTCACAAGTATGGTTTCAAATGGTCTGAATCATCTATCGAATGGTATGTCGATCGGAAGTTAGTACACACGGCAAAAGGATCGGCAGCATATCCAATCCCAAATCCAAGCGATAGTACACATCGCATAATAATGAACATGTGGCCAACTGACGATGAAAGAGAGTTTAAGCATCTAGGTCGTCCACTTACCGCCAAGTATCGGAACTTTATCTTTGGTAGTGGACAAGATTGTAAGATTGGTGAGAGTAAAGCTGGTCGAGTATCATATTCTGCAAGTGAGAAATCAAGCTTAGGAGATGGAACGATGCCTATATCAAGTTTGGATCTTTCAATCTCGTTAGAAGAGGTGGTCAAACTATGCTTTATGCTCTTGATCATGTCATACATGTATTCGACTTATATCAAAGGATCAGTTTGGGAGCAGAAAATGAAAATGCTTGCATCTAGAACAAGATCAAAAGATGCCAAGGATTAGTTGGTGACTTTGTAGTCAAGACATAGAGGCAAGTAAATGTATGTAGAAGCAAGTTATAGATGTTGAACACATTCATAGTGATAACCACAGTAAAAACATCCTTTTCCTATGACTTTTGGCGATTCATTCTTTCTTGTGTACTTTGGATAGGGGATAGGAAGCATGAAAATGAACTCGTAAATCTATTAGCCTTGTAACTACACAATATTTTAATGAGTGATATAAGTACTATGGACCTAAAAGCTTCTGTAGAAGGGGAGAATAATGACGCATACTGTGAGGGAGAAGAGCAAAAGATTGTTGACGAGGACACCCCAACAAAAGTTGATGATGTTGATGTTATTGATGTTGATGTCAAGAAGGATCAGCCCACCACCAAAGGCACCTCTTTAAGCTTTTGGGACATACTTGCAATTCAAACTTCCTGGTCAACCGCGGCGGTGGTTGTTATGATGCCATACATATATGGACAACTTGGATATGGTAAGTACTGTGTTAGATAATAACTGACCAATACTATCCTCTTGCATAATATAACCCTAACCACAAACTATCAAAATATCGTTTGCAATTCTTAGTTCTTGCTCTGATTGTTACTGCAATTTGGATGTTGCTGACATATCTTGTAGCATGCTTTATATGTGATGTTGTCATATCGTCAAATGGACGTTGTAGGCATTTGGCTGATGCCGGATATGAGTTAGGTGGGAAATGGGGACGTATTACATTCCGAACCTTTCAATACGCCAACCTGTTGTTCTATTTGCCTGTGGCATTAGGTAAGCAGAAGTTAATTGTGCACAATGGGTCCACCCTTTGATTTGGGCATTTGGTTCTGATTGTGAAACCAAGTGTTATGAATGTGTATTTTGGCTGTGGATTGAGTTGAGTTGTGCATATGATATGGTTTCGCAATTTCACTAACAAATGCTAACCTCCCTACCTTCCTCTCTTCTTGGATATGCTTATGACCATTGTGTGGAATTAACTTCTGATTCCCTTAGAAACAATTGCAATCTCTCTCCAAGTAGTCTTTGGGTATCCATTCAATGAAGGAAATGGATGCATTGGATGGTGGAAGCTTATTACGTTTGGTGTATTATTTATAGCCGTGATGCTAACAAGGAATTGGAAGGAAAGTTCGAGGCTAGCATACGTGACATGGGTTGTTTTAACAATCAAAGCATTCATACTCATCCCATACGGCCTTGCAAAGTATAAAGATGTTTATCATATGTCCGAAGAGAACCTCGGCAAAAGCCAACCTTTTGGAAATCCTCAACCAAACTTTTGGGATATATCTGGATGTTTAATTGGTTACATGAGCTCTAGTATGATGTTGCTCGTGGAGACTATGTCACATGCCGAGAAGCCGCAAGAGTATAAGAAGGCTTTAGGATATGCTAATATCTTAATGTGGATCTACTATGCGGTGCCAGGTTTGTGTTCTGCATTGATATGGGGATGGAATGTTGAATTTTTAATCAATGAATCGGGTGGAGCAGCATTTGAGTCAAATCCAGTATCCATTGCACTGAATGTGTTCATAGCTATTCCCGTCACATTGGACTTCATCATTGCTTCTATACCCGTCAATGATAGCATCCGTCTTAGATTCATCGACAAGAATGTAAGTGATGAAGATGCACCAATGAGAGGAAAGTATCACTTTTGGCATCAGTTTAAAGTGACATTCCCAACATTGGTCTTCTCCTTTATATTAACAACCGTTGTACCACACTTTGAAGTATTGACATCATTATTGAGCTCCCTAACACTTGTACCGATGGTGACCTTTGTACCATCTCTTGTCTGGTTGTTCGGAGGAAAGAGAAATGATTATAAAACATCAATACTCCTGCATCTTGCAAGTGTCGGAATTGGAGTCACTATATTTGGTACAGAATTCGCTTATGCGGTGAATGGGATATTGGAAACTAATTATGAGCCCTCTAACTTTTGGTGCCAGTCATGAAGTTTAGAATATCACTATTCTAATATGCTTGATAATTCGTTTTAGTGTTCATCTTCTAAACTTAAGTTGTCTGTCTATAACATTCCAATCATTCCCCTACAATCATCTCTTCTCCTTATTAGACAGTATTAAAGAATCTATCCCCATAATCTCCCAACCCTGGCATGATGAACTTATCTTCATTCAACCCATCATCTATAAAACAAGTAACAATCTTGATATCTGGAAACGTTTTAAATACTGCTTCCAATCCATCTTCGCAACTAATAACATTTGCAAATATAATCTTTGATGGATCCACACCATATTCATTAACTAATATACGTAAAGCAGTAATGGATGAACCTCCGGTGGCCAACATTGGATCACATAATATAACATGTTGATTCTTTATATCTTTGGGTAACTTTGTACTACTATGCACTGCTTCTTTTGTTTTAGAGCTTTCATTTCGCTGAATCCATATCTTTCCCACTCTTAGACCTGGTATAATCTCTCGTACTGATTCTAATAAACTATCACCTGCTCTGACTATAGACACTGCACATATTGAATCTGGATTTGTATCAGCAATTGATAGTTGTCCGTCGTATTTTGAATTGGTTGGAGTTGTAATTGAAAGAGGTGTCGAAGGAAGATACGTAATTGCTTCTTCGGCTAGTAATCTCATTAATCGTTTACTGTATGTAACAAATTCAATAGATGATGTTTCTTTGTCTGTATATTGGGTATATGATATGTAGAAAGAAGAGAAGAATGAGTAAAGATCTAAAAGTTACACATCATATGCACAAAATCTTTTGCAATGAATTTCCTACAGGAAGACGATACTCACCGCGGATTTTAGTGAACAAGTTGACAAGAGACCTTGACTTAAGAACTGTGAGGTTGGGATGGTTCATATTGCACAGTAATGAGTATAGCAACACCCTTATCAACCAAACCATACTCGGAACAACAACTCAAGTACTCACTATTATGGCAGTGGTATCCTTTTTGTCAAAAATGATAATGCAACATAAGATCTCTCTCCTCTCGATAACCAGCAACAAGATACCTTCTATCCTCCTTATCGTCAATATCAATATATTTACTATATAAGAGAGAGATATGTTTGGCATGTGATCTTCTTCTTCCGCCGCGTTTTGTGTAATCGAACATATTATGATGTAAACAAATTTTGCAAAAGTATCTTTGATAAGTATCTTCGATATAAAACACTACGATACAATAGAGAGATAAGATAATGCAATATATATATTACAATATCATGACGACGACCTTTCTTCTGCCACAATTCAATCTAATATATATTGAAGTGATACACATGATTCCTTTTCTCGTAAGTTGGCGTGTTTTTGTATTTGTCAGTTGAGAATTAAATATGGCGTGATACCTTTAACACCACATAGAATCACACACTTTGTGCTCATAATATTTATCTTTGATACTTTATTATACCCCCAAAGCCTTATACCATGCTATCCCTTACTACTTCCCGTGCTTTCCAGAGCACCCGCCTATTGGTCGATATGTCGACTCCCTCCTGGATGAAGGGCACCTCATCCTTTGTTGATGCTGCCGTGAGCGTCGGCGTCTTTGTCTTTATGTTTTTATTTGCAATGTTATATTTGTATTGTCTCGTTACACTTATTATCTCTACTTTTGCAGAAATCTCCGAAGAATTCAAGATGATCCACAGCCACCATTCGTCAGATATCTCCCCTACAACAAGTTCGAAGAAGGATGCTACTACTACCACCGATGCCGATGATGAAGATACCTCCGCCGATGATGCTACTACCGTGAATGCTACCGTGGAAGAGTTCTTCGATGCCGAGTACAGTCATGAGATGTGGATGAATGAGTTGCTCTTAATCTACTTTGAGTATTCTATTCTTTTGCATCAAAGGTTCATCCAGTTTTACCAAGCCGAGTTTATTGAAGAGACGTTGGGATATGTAAGTATCTTATGTGAATCTTCATATATCATTATCTAATATCATATCATGTGCCTTGTCTAACCTTCTTCTCTTTACATCTTCAATTTTAATTCTACAACTATATAGGCGTTTGATAAGGAATCAAGATTAATATTTGAACGAGATGTGTTCTACGAATGCTCTCATCACAGTGGAGAGGAACCTGCCAACTTCGAGGGCATCCTCACCACACTTCCATCCTCTGCATCACAACCTTCACCGCTTCCATCCATTTTGAAGACTATCAAGAGCAACGAGAAGAATACATCAAGACGTGTCAGTGTTGGATTGCCTGTTTACTATGATTACTTCTCCCGACACAACAACCAAGATGTTAAGAAGTACATGACAGACATGAGCAAGTCCTATCGTGAAACAAAGAAGTTGGCTGAGAAGGAGATGAAGCGAGTCCAAACACAAGCTGTGGCATTAGCGAAGAGTGTCATCTGTTTCACTGGCAAACAAGTTCTTCCGGCCTTCCTTGAACCTCTGTTTGATTCGTGCTGTGTTCCAGCTACTCTCGAAGACTTGAAAGTGTTCACCAGTGCCTGTACTGAGTACGAAAACAAAATGAATCATGCCGCTACTACCATCCAGTGTGCATTCAGAGTTCCAAAGAGTGCAGCTACCTCCAAGCTTGTACTGTGGAATCATCTATATCAAGAGAAGATCAAGTCTATTGATGAGGAGGAGAAGATCAAGTATGAGGAGTGGACCAAGCTTCTAACTGTAACTGTTGCCACGAAGTATCGTTCATTCAAGCCATCCATTAACTCCAAGAAGAACCGTGCTACTCGTCAGTCAACATTGTCAAGCATGAGAAAGACCAAGAAGGCTGCCAATCTAGCCCGACGACGTGGATTGACTGCAGTTACAAGTCTGCCAATCATTCAAGCTCCAGTACGAGCTCTTATCCCATCCGCTCCTTCTGCACCCATCAAGAAGAAGAGAGATTCTATCATTACTTCCGAGTTGAGCCGACCTATCAAGCTTGAGCCTGCATTCGAGTTGGTTCAATTCATCAGTATCCTCTCCGAATGTGCCTTGTCATCCATCCCTGAAGTCACCGAGCTATCTCAGGCTGTGTCAGCTACTACAATTCAAGCTCTTATTCGTGGTGCCCTAACAAGATCTACTCGTGAGGCTCCCAAGGTAGAAGCCACCACCAAGATCGAACCTGAAGAGATTAAGGTTGATACCACTACTTCATCTGACAGTACCATCACCGAGCTAGGTCAGATTTTGCCAGTTGAGCAAGAACCAGAGGTAGAGGTCACCACTACCGACTTGTGGGATGATGAATTCTCCCAACCTCATTCAGCCGAGGCCGACGATGATATCGACTTTGGACATGCGGACGAGCCACTACTCGACTTGGATGTCATCCCAGAGGCCACACCCGAGCCTATCCAGTCTCCCAAGAAGTGCCGTCGTTGCAAGGCTGTTTCATCATTAGACGGACATTATTGGTCCGTATCATCAACCAGGAGAAGGAGGAAGAGCAGCAGAGTTAGAAGACAGCCAGACTTCTTTACTCCTTCATGAACTCTTACTCTTCCAAGTGAACTTACCTCCCGATCTTCTTACCTCAAGACTTTCTCCGAGATAACTTGATTGGTACAATAACTTACTTCACTAGATGAAACGCTAGATATGATTGAAAGAGCCCACTATGGAGTGGACACCAGCCGAGAGTCCCAAAAGACAGGAGGCGTCTCTTCCAATCATTCATCCTCTTCCAATATCTCCAAGGTACCGAGCCATCTTTTCTACTACTATCTCAAGATTCTGTCGCCCTTTGGTTCGTTGTTGGAGATTGTCTAGTTGATACTCAAGAGTTGATCGTTGTTGAGCCCCAGTCACTTCCAACCCATCCTTAAGGGGTATCGTCTTCGTTCCTTCTTGCATCAAGTTTATCCTTCCTCCATCCATCCATCCATCCATCCAGTCGTCTCTTCCAACGATATCCTCTACTTCCCTAGTTGAAATACTAGATTTCTATGAGTCGGAACAGTGTCGGAGATGATTGGGTTAGATATAGTTAATTAAATATATATATATTAAACTTACCTCGGTCGGAATCTCATCCTCATGAGCACAATGAATGAGTGACATCAGCCCCTCCTCGGGTTGATAACCCTCGTCATCCGATACTTGTATCGGGCCCGTTACAATATTGTATCGGGCGGGTACCAACTGACCTAACCGTAACCCAATACCAAAATAGTCAAATGGTCTGACTACTCCATATGGTCTCCCCAGGCCTTAAAATCTAATATATCCTGCCGAAGGACGAACATTAACAACAATATCGACACCCCACCTACTTTATCTCGGTCAGTAAAGACCACCCAAAAAATCCAAGGTCATGGAAGGGATCAGAGTGCCGTAAGACCTTAGACAAATAACTCCTGTCAGTGAAGACAAACAAAATCCTGCGACGCATGATCTTAGCCTTAAGGAGTACCTTCTTTATGTTGGGAAACCTCTGTCGCCGTAGGGAGTACTTGTAGAGGAAACCGAAACTGCACGATCCGCATGCTATCGCCGGGGTTTAACCTTTGATGGAAAGTTGAGTAAAATCTTCGGACCTAGGACCCACAAGAAGAAGCAAAGCCGTAATAGCACAATGGCGTATTCAGTGCCAAGATGACAATTCCTATTTGCCTCCAGCATATCACTCCTTCGTGGACTTTATGCACGGTGTCATCGGACATAGACTGAATATAGGAACCACAACTCATTGACTTGACTGTCTTGAGTTAAACTTACTTCCACTTGAATCCTTTACTTCTTCTCAGTGGAGTTCGGTATTCTACATAAATATATGTGTAAATTGAATGTCCAGAGATATTAGAAGTATTGAACAGTAGTATAACATTACTTTGTGTTCTACTATATCTTATAATCATGTTATCGTTTTGTAAAGTTTATGAATCGTGAGGGGGGTTACCACAAGTACAAATTCCTTCTCGATGTGCAAGGATATGCAAAGCATGAGCAACAGCTCGTCCACTCGTCTCAGGCGGCTGAGTTGTTAGACTATATCGGTGCCCCTTTTCCTTTCTAACTAAAGCTGGGTCGCCTGTCTGAAGCTGTGACATTCCACTCCAACCATCATAGAATCCTCCGTCTCCACTCATTGACTCCTTGGAAACTCCAGTGCCCTCGGCAAGTAGCATGAGCCTCTCCTTTGTCATTCCTTGCGTGCCAGGTACATGATGTGACAATAGTGCCACCATTAGAGCAGCATTACTCGATGGAACCTTGGGTACGTATTCTTTTCGTCTAGCACGAGCAATCAATATCTCTGGTTTACGAGGCTTGAGTAGTCGAGCAATAAGGTCGTCCTTCTTTCCTCCTATCTTCTCGTCTCTCTCCTTACATCGTTCCTTGAGCTGAGCGATGGAAAGCTTCTTTAGTTGGGCATGTTCTTCACTGTTAACTTCTTGTGCAGGCGGTGGTTTACTTGCAGGTTTCTTTGCCTCCTGTTTAGAATCCATGGCAGAATCTCCCTCTTGACCAGGCTCATAAAATGGACTGCCTTCTTCTCCAAATGTTGACTCGGGCATGTCATCTGTATCTGGCACTGGGGGTGCAGGATTCATGTGTCGAGGATCGGTAGGTGCATCGCCATATTTGTCATCGAGTACCTTGACTCGACTTAAGAATTGCTGGTAGGTGAAAGTTGCATCGGTACTACCATTCTTAGCTTTCCAAGAAACATCTTCGGCAACCTTGGCCAATTTACAAACCGTGCCTAAATGACCTTTCGTTTTCATTACACTGAAGCCATGGGTTGGTAGCGATGCGATGGCCCGTTCAACATCTTCTACTGTTTGTTGCCAGTTTCTCCTTCCTACATTACCTCCATGTACTGTCTTCTTGCTTGCATCGCCTTCAATGATGTAACAAATCTCGCATCGTCGATCTGGACCACCGCCCAAGATATATCTATTGAGTGGGTTGTTGGTTAGGTGAAAGAATTTGTGTATCGATTGAAAGGCAGACATACAAAGATATTAAAACTCACTGAGCCTTTCTCATGGCACGTTTCTGTCTTTCCCATCTTCCATCGTATAAACTCGATGCCACATCTTCTGCCGTCTTCCTCTCAATGAGGATTGGGGCTAGCTTATCTCCGACGAAGAAGAGATAATCGGCAATCTTTAACTCTCGAACAACATATGGTAATCCATGAGTATCGAGCTTGTCACATATGCCATGCAAGCTTTTACCACCCCCACCACCTTCTCTAAAGTCCATAGACATTGTAACACTACCATACTGCTCTTCAACTGTATCATGAGGCAATTGTCTCAACGGACCAGGCTCAACGGGATTTCTAGCTTCGGTACGTAGCTTCTTTGCCATTTCTCGTCCACTATCAAGTAATTCAAACACAACCCCACTCGGACAGGCATTCTTCTTCTTACGTTCTTTAACAAATGGTCCACCATACTCAACCGTGGCATTAGTGGATGCCAGTTTCTTCAATTGTCCATATCCTGGATCAAGATTGGATGCATTGAGATATGTTTCTGTTGATTGATTCAATGCAGCGTTGGATCGTGAACATAACAGTGTATTAATCTTTCGTATAACATCTTCCATTGGGTATGATGTTCCATTAGCAGAGGCTACTGATGAGTTTGCCTCCTCCAATTCCAATAGAGCAACTAATGCCGCAGTAGCTACACAGCTAAACTTGCCAGTTGTTATTGTAATTCCCTTTCCCTTGGAACCCTTTACACTCTCTTTTAATAAGTCGTAGAAGACACTACCAACACCCTTCAATCTCCGTGCTGCCTCCGCCGATCGTAATGGACGCATATGTAAACTAATAACAACGATAGATCGCAATGCCGAATCAAATGATGCACGCTGATAGGAATTATTTCGTAATTTCTTGGCATGACTTGTAAGTGCTATGATAAAATTATGTCGTAGATCGGGATAGAGTTTGCCACCGATTTCTTTTACTACTGATGCCGACATTGCTGGTATGGGTGGGATGGGTACTGTACGTTTGTATAATCCCTGGGTGGGTGTCGTCGTAGGCGGGGAGAATGAAGGTGCTCGGGGTGTTAATAGTTTGGATTTCATACCCCTATCCCAGTCATCATTTGATGATTTTGATGATTTAGTTGCCGATTCAGACGTTTTCAATGAAGCTGGCTTCTTCTTCTTGAATGGTTTCTTCTTCCTTTCTTTGAACAATTCAGTAGATGAGGTACTGTCATTATCACTTTCATCATCTGATGAATCAATTTCCAATAACTCAACATCAGCCGAGAGACGTGGTTTCTGTTGCTTAACTGATTTGATACTCTTCTTTTTATCCTTTTGATTGGATCTCGATGGCGGTGGTTCATCATCGTCGTCATCAAATCCACCACCATTTCCAAAGTCAAAATCTGAAACTCCGCCATCTTCACTTTCATCACCATTATCAAAGATTTCAATACTATCATTATTATTAAATGATACCCTGCCTTCCTTCTTCTTGCTATTCAAAAGTTGCTGCTGCTGTTTGGTATGTTCCTTCATCGCGTCTGACTTTTGATCTTCAGATAATGGTACTGTTGAGTTGGACGATTGTGACATATCGTCATCTGAATTATTATCTGAATTATTCTTCATTGAATGGGTGAAGCCATAGCCACTCAACCTTGATGAAACATTCTTTTTAGCTGGTAGTTTCTTGTTCATATCTTCGTCATTATCATCCGAACTACTATCATCTGATAGATCAATCTCAATACATTCAACTTCATCCTTCTTCTTTTCAATCCCCGGTGAATCCATCTTTCTCTTCTTTTTGATTGGACTATCCTTCTTTACTGTAGTGTTGGTGTTAGATTGTTTCTTGTTGGGTGCTGCAAACAACTTCTTCTTCGGACTACGATCTTCATCACTGCTACTATTACCACCGTTGACATCAATATCACTCTTCTTTCTTTTTGGTACATCATTCTGTTCTTTCTTCGCTTGTCCAAACTTTCTAGCACCACAACCAAACTTCTTGTTACCATCCTCCATACCACTACCATCACTATCATTATTATTATCCAACTCTAAAGAAACAATAGGACTATCACTACCAAATTCATTACCAAATATTTCTTTATATTCTCTTTTAGTTCTTTTTACATTCTTCTTTTGTGTAATTCCCTCCTTCTTCTCATCTTTATTAGCAGTTGTATCAGTAGATTTAACTTCCTTGAAGTAATTACCTTTACGTTTTGATTTGATATTATTTTTATCTAGTGTTGGGTCTGACGTACCTTTTAGGAAACCACCTGTTTGCATTATAAAGTGTACCAAGTTAGTGTATGTATGAAAGGGTATTTAGATATACCTATGTGAGGGTAATAATGGTTCACCTCAAAAAGAGTTATAATTATACGTACCTGCATTCCAAAGTTCTTCATCCGAAGAAGAAGACGATGACGAAGAATCAGATTCATATACTGCCTTCTTCTTCTTATCATCATCTGAATCACATAAGTCTATTACTGAATCGTCCATGTTGATATATGAGTGTAGGTATATAAATAGCAGTTAATTGGCAGTTTGATTTGAGGTATGAGAAAATTATGGTTCAAGTTTATATATGCTGTGTTCGTCCCTTGAAATTCTTCGCTATTAAACTCCGCGCAGCATTTACAATCAATACACTGTATAGGCCACTTATTGATATTGATATCTCGGCGGTTTTTAGCCTCACTTCTTGGCGCCGTTTCCACAATTTTAAAACATACTAAGAAAAACACTAAAAAATGAGGGTAAAATCTTGGGTATCCAATATTCGAATAAAAAAAACGCAGGGAGAATTACCCAGTCCAAGAACTGAAGACTAATGATTGTATGAGCAAGAGAATTATATTATGGTCGATTAGTCATTGCAACAGCAGCCTGTGTCGGTCTGTATATATGCCCACCCCAAAACTGAGGTGTACCATCACTCTGATATATTGATGGAGCATACCGTCGAGTAACTTCACCATCTTGATAACTTGAATACCCTCCCTCTCCATTCCCTGTCGAGGATGCTCCTGCATCACTTCCCCCATTGCTACCAACGGTATTCCGTAATGATGTTCCGTGTGTCATCATTCCACTCACATTATCAAGCATTGCATAATAATCACTCCTACCAACACTGCCACCAACATTCATAGTACCATTATTACTGCCACTTATTCCGCTTCCATCACCAACATTGCTTCCCAAGGATAACATTCCTGGGGGTTGACTCCTACCATTTGCAACAGCAATATCTCTAACTTTAACATATCCAATAATACTACAATAACTCATTGACAATACAGTAATCCATACACTAACGATCCACATAAAGTATAATAATTTACTACCACACCACCTAGTTTCCATAACTATCATATCATCATCAACTTCTTGTAAGTATGCATCATCTACACCGCCTGTTTCGTAATATGCACCGTTAGCTCCGTCATTATAATATTGCTGTCCACGTTCATAGCAGTGTCCGACGATGAATATAGATAACCATGTAAATAGACAGAATATGAATATGCTTAATTTCCATGGACCGCTTCGTGGTCTCATACTTTGATATCCTGCTGGGTATAGATATTTAATTAGGGAATCAATGTATGCGTCACCGTAATGTTCTTCATATATTGCATCGGGCTGTAAGATTATATTTATTGATTCTTTTTGAGGTTGTTGCACATTGTTGTTATTTTGAGAAGAGATTGACCTGTGATGTATTGTTGATCTTTGTTGTGTAACAGAATTAGTAGTAGTAGACGAAGTATTATCATCTCCATCATTAGCGGTACATAAACCAAATAATCCCTCACCACCCGTGCATGCACCATCTGAGTCCTGACGACTGTTGTTTGCAATTTCATTTGGTAAAGTTCCTGTATTGAAATCTGTTGAGTCTCGGGTTTGTTCGGGTATTCTTGACCATCTCTTTCCCTCCTCTAATGTATTGGTGCTTCTATTTCTTCCACCACCACCCGTCAGACGCTCATAAATCTCATCATCAACATTACCACCAGAATTGCCATCTTGTTCATAAATAACAGGTATTAAACTACTATGATGATGCGACGACCCCGCACTTCCTCTCATTCGTCCACTTCTACTACGCAATGTACCACCCGATCCGCTACCAAAACCATCTTCATTTGATGTTGATGGATTTATAGTATCTGATACATATACTGATCTTGCATATGCATATCCCGTTGGTGTACCTACTGTATTTTGTTGTTGGCTATTGTTGTTTGAGTTTGATTGTTGCCGTTGCTGTCCAATGGTATCGACTACGTCTGTTGCAAGAAAGGGATCATCATTTACTTTGACCTTTTTCTTCTTCTTTATATTCAATAGACGCTTCATTATCATCAATATTTGCGCACTAAATACATATCGTACAAGTTGAGTTTCAGTTTTGTGGTATTTGAGAAAATTATGTTTCAAGTTTTATATATGCTGTATTCGTCCCTTGAAACTCTTTGGATATTAAACTCTGCAGAATATGCAATCAATACACTATGATATCTCGGCGATGCGTGTTGGTATTGCTTACTTCTTTGATGCCGTTATCCACAGTCCTAGGTACTAACAGCAAGCAAAGTGCAAAGAAGAGGATGGGGGATAAAATTTTGGGATACCATACCTCAAAGATACCTCTGGGCTCCGAGGCGGGGAGAATTACCCCCCATCATGTGATGGTTCACCTTCTCACCTCTCATCTCCTCTCAAAAAGCACGGCGCTGATGACGTAGATTAGCATCGTACTAATCAATCTAGAGTAAACCAATCTCATTGTCAGCAGATATAGAAACTAGTTTCTAACGTCGTCGAGTTTAAAGTTTGTAGTGCATCACATTTTAACATCATAAACATCATGACAGCATTCATACCATCATCTTCTGCTCGGCATCACATCAACATGCACCCAAAGAGTATAAATCATCATCATACGTTTGTACCTCATCCATTACCACATCAAACACATTATCATCATTCAACAACAAACATATCAACACAATTGCAATACTCACATACTACCACCGCATTCATTGCTAAACTTCCCATCAATCGATTCTCGTACACATTTCAATTATTATTTACCTTTATATTAGGTGGTTTATTCTTTTCAACTGCTTTATCAGTGGTTACTGCATTCTTTGCAATTGGCAAAGAGAATATATTTAGAGGTTGGAGTTTGGCCAAGGTATGTTGTTGTAGAGATTTTGATAGTGTTTTGTATAGTGCATATCATATGTTCATATTCATATCATATTTGCATATCATATGTGTCATGAACGATGTCTAACACTAACACTTATATTTGTATACTATGCTCTCTCATCTCTCATGAATAGACTGTAATATCTCGTGTATGGAAAGTATTCACATACGGGCTCAAATCAACAAAAGAAACATTAATCGAAGGGAAAAAGTGGAAATGGAAGGATGCATACAATGTATTAAAAGAACAGCTAACATTAACAAAGCAGGCAGCCGCAGAGGGTATTGAAGCAATCAAATTAGAAGCTGGATTATACAGCACCGCTGTTGGTCAACCCGGATTAGTTGCATTACAATACTTTATTGACAATTTAACACCCAAACTTGGAGCAACCATTATTCAAGAGAACATTGAGAATGCTCTGAAAGAGATTCAGAATTCAAATATACGAAGTATCAAATTAGAATCATGTAATATTGGTAATGTAGTACCTACATTAATGTCGGGACGAGGGTATGATATTAAAGATGCAATGGCACTTGATCTTGATATTGAATGGTTGAGTAAGTTAGAGGCTAAGATGAAGATGACAACAAAGGTAGGACGAGTGAGCATACCAGTTACCGTTAAGAATCTAAGGTTTGATGGTACCGTGAGGGTAGTCTTAACTCCATTAACAAATGAGCCACCGGGCTTTGGTGCTGTTCTTATTTCGTTTCCGAAGGCACCATCTATTGGATTAGATGTGTCAGTGAGTAGGATGGAACTGACAAAGACACCGTGGATACGAGATGAACTGTTAAAAGAGATACAATCTGCGGTAGCAGAACAGTTTTTATGGCCACGACGTATCATCATACCATCAGGCTTGCCGCCAAAATCTATACAGCCCATGCTCAGTAAGTTGACATTACAAGAACTTGAATCTACAGATCCATTGCTAAGGGCCGAGCGACGTATTGATGATAATGATTTGATGATAAAGAACAATATACAACGAGATCAAGTGAAGGAAAGTGATGTCGAGTTGGATGTCGTTGTTGGTGATGAAGAGGAATTATCAAGAAAGTCATCGAATGATGCAGAAGAAGAATCTGGTTCCAAAGCAAAGGGATTTAGATTGCCATGGCAAGGAATTCCATTCTTTGCTAGAGATGCCGGAGTGTAGGAGAATCGTCCTCTATAAATTAAGCCTATGGTGGACACACATTGAAGAGACTTTTATACTGTGTAGATATAGAATCTCATAGATTCAAACTTGCCAACTCCTCCGCAGTATCATTTACATCTCCACCTAAAGAAGATACATATTCTTCACACTCTTCTTTTGTAGCAAACTCACGCCGTGACATTCTACCATTCTCGAAAGTGATGTAATAACCACAATCCAATGGAGTTCTATCCCGACGCTTGAGATTGTTTGGACCAACAAGTGCAGCATTGCCCGATCCCTCAAATATGATCTTATACTTTTCCTTCTTGGCAATATACTTTTCTACTACGCATGTCTTGCCATTCAAATGTGGATGATTTGGTAAGTTGATTACCTCACACCTTCTACCTCCAAACTCTGACGAAATAAGGTTGGCTACTTTGTTATTTCCCATTTCTTTCATTATCTGAATGACTTCTTCTCTACCAGCTGTTCCAAAATCATCTATCTCTGCACCCCATTCTAGCAATATCTTAGATTGATCGAACTCCCTTCCAGCTTTTATCACGAGTATACTTGCAACCATAAGAGGAGTGAATCCATCGGCATTCAATGTATTGTTATCTGCCCCGTATTGCAACAATATGGACAGTAAGTCAGATTGGTCAGTATCGACTGCCAAGTGAACTAATGTGGAGTTGAAATGATCGCGGTATCTTGCACTTAATCTCTTCTTATTAACTGGAGATCCCAGCCATTTTATAACCTTCCTAATGTTATTATCATTCACTGCATTGTAAATTTCCTTAGGTAGTTCCATGCACATGTCATAATCTAGACCTTTCCCATCATAATCACCAATCTCTTTTTCCAATTCTTTGATTAGTTTTACCAAAGTCACGTAGTTTTCAGAGGTTGTTTCGCCTCTAGCCTCAAAATCACGTTTGACTTGACGGTGATACTCCAATTGGATAATCATATCTTTAGATGGAGGAATCTTCTCTCTACACAAAGGACACGACTTGCTCCTCTCTTTCTTGTTAGTAGAACCAAATTTTGATTTCCATCCGTCCAAACAAGCGGCACAGAATTTATGATTGCAAGGTAATGTTACTGCGGTATTTAGTGTCTCCAAACATATACCGCATTCATCAGCTGTTTGATCATCCGTCATATTGTATGTCTTGGTCCGTATGTATTGCAGTATACACAGATTACAGAATAGGCTGTATTAATTGATTATTTGAGGATGCAAGTGTGTGATATCGTAGTTTGTGGTTTGTGATAATCAATATTTTTATCTACTCAGGTTGTTGATATAAGTCAGGTTGACAATCAGAGTATTGTTATTGTATACACGTAGGAGTATATTGAGCTGAGCTGTGAGTATAATAAGGTGCATATGATGTGCACAAAGAAAAATTGTTTGGTTGATAATCTAATCTCGTGCTCAAAAGATTCAGACGCCGACCACCAAACCACTGCCGGTCGAAAGGGAGTTAAATAGAGATGTGATGGCAGTACTATGGTATATGAAATGCTTTTATTGCAATATAGAATAGCAATTCATATATCTCTACGTCGAACTTCTGATTACGATCGTAACATGAAGACTTCATTTTGTGAAATGCTTACATGTGGAATGCTAAAGTGACGAAAAGTTGACAGCGGACTTCTCCCTTGCTCTAATCTCTCAGTAGATATATTCTTTATCTTAGTATCCCCAAGCATGAGAGAACAATGTATTATAATGTCTTTGGCATATCTTTCACTTTCGGTTTGACATTGAACATTGCTTCCTCTCTCCCCCTTGCGGCTCATCCACTTTTCATACCTCGTTACTGTTACGAATAGAATTACAGCTTCAAGCTTTCCAACTCCTCGGCAGTCTCCTTTACATCTCCACCCAATGAAGCTACGAATGCTTGACACTCTTCTTTTGTAGCAAACTCACGACGAGACATTCTACCATTCTTGAATGAGATGTAATATCCACAATCCAATGGTGTTCTATCTCGACGTTTGAGATTGTTTGGACCGACAAGTGCAGCATTGCCTGATCCCTCGAATATGATCTTATACTTGTCCTTTTTCGTGATATACTTTTCTACTACACATGCCTCGCCATTCAATTGTGGATGATTTGGTAAGTTAATTACCTCACATCGTCGACCCCCAAACTCTGATGATACAAGGTTGGCTACTTTGTCATTCCCGGATTCCTTTGTCATATAAATGAATACTTCCCTAACACTAGATAGTCCATGTTCCTTTTGTACTGTATGTATAATATCATGTGGCATAGATATCTCTGCACCCCATTCTAACAATATCTTAGTCAGCTCAAAACTATCTTCATCTATTGTTGACATCATGAGAGCATTAGATCCCTTAGCATCCGCTGCGTTGACATCTGCACCGTGTTGCAACAGTATGGACAGCAAGTCAGATTGGTTGGTATAAATTGCCAAGTGTACTAATGTTGAGTTCAAATGATCGGGATATCGCGAACTTAATTTGTTCTTATCAACTGGAGACCCAAGCCATTTTATGATTCTCTTGATGTTATTATTCCTCACCGCATCAGAGATATACTTTGGTAGTTCCATGCATTGTTTGCCGTCGTCATAATCTAAGCCTTCCCCATCATAATCACCAATCTCTTCTTCCAATCTTTTGACATGTGCTACTTGTCTCATAATACTCTGAAGACGTACCACCATTGGCCTCCAACTCAAGTTTTTGTGTACGATGATAATCTAATTGAATGATCAAATCCTTTGAAGGTGGGATCTTCTTTCTGCACAGAGGGCATGCCTTGCTCCTCTCTTTCTTAATATAATTGTAAAAAGAAGAACCAAATTTCGATTTCCATCCATGCAAACAATCAGCACAGAACTTATGATTGCATGGTAATGTAACTGCGTTAGTTAATGTCTCCAAACATATACCGCATTCATCTCCTGTTTTATCATCGGTCATATTGCAATGTCTTTGTTGTTATGTAAAAGCTTGTGTAAATCTCAGCGATATTTAGGACTAAATTTGGGTGATTGATTGATTGATTGATTGATATGCTAGCTTTACGACTTCAGAAGTCAATTTCTATAGAAATCTATTTCCTATCCACCCTCTGGACGCGTATTGATGCTGCCGTCTCTCTCGTATATGATCACTTATCTGAGTATACTTGTAGGGACTGTCACCAACTTACAGATGTTGAATAAGTTGGCACGGTTGTAGTGGGTGTGCTTCGAGAGCAGTTCTCAATTTAGTATATATATTAAACTTAATCAACAAGTGATCTGTCAATATCTGATTATTGTATACGGGTACTATTCTTGCTCTTTATGGTTATATGCAGGGTTTGAATAATATGTCGTGACCGCCACCAAAACACAACCGATTGAAAGTTCGTTAAGTAGAGATGTAGTAACAGTACTGATGGTATACGAAATGCTTTTATTGCAATAGAATTGACAATTAAATTACCTAGTGCAATCTATCTTAGATACTGTTCAATAACTTTTTATGAGAGTTGTATTTGCTGAAATGCTTACATGTGGAATGACAGAGGATCGTATATAATAGAGGCTAGGGCAAAGAAAAAGATGAGAGGAGTACATGTTATTATCGTACTTAATAAACACTATGTATTCATCTACTATATCTTCTCCCCCATTTGCTTCTTTGTCTATTGCTCTTGTTATTACATCAGTGTCATCAATTTTGCTAGTATCTTCATTTCTCAGGAAGAAAAGATCACATGACGATACTAGCACACAACCATCAAATGATGATATCAATACATCACGAACAACAAATGGAGGGTATGAATCCTTAATAGGCAATACACCACTACTTTACTTACCCCAAATATCAAAACTAATACCAAATAATCATGAAAGAAAGATTAAAGTATATGTCAAAATGGAGAGCTTAAATCCTGGCGGTACGGGGAAAGATCGTGCGGCACAGAGTTTGATATTGGATGCTGAACAACGTGGTGATTTGCCACCTCCATTAATTAATGGTAGAGATGATATGAGATGTCGTAGTATCACTAGCAATGATAGTGGTGATGGCATGAAGAGAAGTGGACAATCTCCTTCATCGCAACCACCCAATAATGTACCAAAAAACATACACAATGCAATACAAATAGCTATACAAAATACAAGAACTAACGGTATACTAATCGAGGGAACATCCGGCTCAACTGGTATCTCCCTAGCATCAATATCATGTTCACACGGACATGGTGTCATAGTAGTAATGCCAGATGATCAATCATCCCAAAAGGTAGAATACTTACAACGATTAGGTGTCGGTGTTGTTATTGTACAGAATTGTAGTATTAGTAATCCACATCATTATGTTAATACTGCCAATATGATATATGAAATGATTGAAGTTGATAGGAGGTATGATAGATATTATTGGGATAATATAGTTAAGTCCAATGGAGATACAAACAGCAATGAAGGAGATACACCACCGAGGATTCTAAAGGCTGCATTTATGAATCAGTTTGAGAACTTAGCAAATGTCAAATCACATTATACAACTACCGGACCTGAGATATATAAGCAGTTGAATGGTAAGGTTGATGCATTTGTAATGTCATCGGGGACTGGGGGAACGCTAGTAGGAGTTGGGGGATACTTGAAGGAGCAATGGTCTAAGAATCAGCAACAGAAGAAGCAGCAATCTCAACAACCACCGAGGATAGTTCTTGTAGATCCGCCAGGTTCATCATTATACAATAAGATCAAGTATGGAGTGGCATATACAAAACAGCAGTCTGAACAAAAGTTACGCCGGCATCGATATGATACATTAGCCGAAGGGATAGGGCTAGATCGTATCACTGCCAACTTTGCACTAGGATGTGAAGAATATAATGGATCTTCGTCGTTTGGTAATCGTATTGATATGATCTTTAATAACTGCAGCTCTACAGCACCTGCTACCCAAAACAAGAGTAATGAAACAACTAGACAATCAAAGATCATCGACGATGCATATTCAATAACAGATCAACAAGCAATATATATGGCACATTATCTATTACGGCATGAGGGATTATTCGTCGGATCAAGCACCGCGATGAATATTGTAGGTACACTAATATTGGCAATACAGGGTAATATGCCAGAAGGATCGAATATAGTCACGGTAGTTTGTGATGGAGGATATCGTCATACAAGTCGCTTTTGGAATAGAAAGTTTGTAGAAGAGGAGTGGGGATTGGTATGGCCAGGTGATGGATGTTGTGATGAGAATGGTAATGATAATATATTGGATTTGTTGGGTATTAATGGTGCTAATAGTTAACATAAGATAGGTGTATCTAGCAAGCTGCTTCTTTCCTTCTTCCTTCCTATTTCTACAATTCTTGACTCTCTGTGCTGATTCTATTGCAATACACACTTGTCTCTCCGAGGCACGTATACCAGATATGTTGTACATGTGCAAACAAGAAACGCCTTGGACTTTGCCCCTATGCTTGCTGAATGATCGGCAAGCGCCAAGCCTCATCTCTACTCTCCAATACATTCGTGTAATTCTACTAGCCGATGTTTGTATTTTGAACCTCTCATCTAATCTTTTACAAGAAGGAAGGCAGAGTATACCCTATCCAAACTAAAGGATCATAATTGATAATAACCAATCAGCACCAAACAGATGAAATTAAATGTCAAAGTAACTGTTTGTCGTTGTGATACTACTGCACTACTTTTCACAGATAATGTAGTCTTCGTCTCTTGCTCTTTCTTTTCATTTGCAAGTTTGATACAATCCTCGACAGTATCACACTCCGGTCCATTAGTCGGACTAAAAGTTGGTAAATAGGTTGGATATATTTCATCACAGTATAATCTTTCTTCTGTATCCTGTAAGTATGGTGCTGATATCTCTTCATCTGTGCCTCCGTCACCCCTGGAAGATGTGCGTTTCACGGTTTATGAAGATGACGAGAGACGATGGTAACTCAAGTTAGTGCATACGGCTTACAAAGGCAATCAAATGAAGATACATAAAGGCCAAATGAAGCACTCAGACGTCAAATACTTCATATTAAACACTGAATTCACACAACAAAACAATACTAACGCATACTTTCCAGAATCCATTATCATCTTTGAGGAAGCATCCTTTTAATGTTTCATTGACTGTGTTAGTGAAAAAGTATCCACCGTTGTTTAAGGAGATAAATCGAGATCGACATTCATCTTCATCTTTGCATATTCTTTTGCCTTCGTCTATCATCAACTTTGCCTGGCACAAGAGTGGTAGCAGGGGTAGCACAGCTAACATTAGTTTCCTCCTTTGTATCATCATCATGGTATGGTGAATATGGTTTGTTGCTTTGAGATGATATCAACAGTGGATGTTATCATATCCTTCATCTTTGAACGACAACCTATATGGTATCATAATTTTTCTTTTTTTAGAGGGTATCCTCGTATAAAACTGCCATAGCGCAGCAGGCTTCTCTCATTCGTAATCTCTCTGTTGACTTAGTTGTGTTCATTGTTTGAACGGATGTCATCGTTGAGCACAGATAATCCATCCTAATATGTAACATCAATCAATCTTTACAAACCCTCCCTTTGCTCTTCTGTGCAACAATATGAACTTCTCCGCCACCCTTGCCGTCCTCTTTAGTAGTATCAGCTCTGCCGCCGCTCAGACAACGACACCCGATGATGAATCGATGGAGCTAATCGAGAGCCTTGGACTTAAAGACGAGCTTCCCAAGCCTGGATATAACATGGAAGGTGGATCGGTGTTTGACAATTATGTTAAAGCTCGGCGTGATGGCCAGTTCTTTCTTCTTATGGAGGGTATCGTTCAGTTTGAAAGACCATTATCCGAACCAAAAGAGTTGTCGGTTCTTCAATGGTGTAGCAACCTACACTTCACTAGCAATAGCAATGGCACATATTCGAGAGGAGTTGGATACACAGCTCAATGCGTTGGATCATTTTTAGGAGATTCATATTCAAAAGTGGAAGCTATTGGTGCACAGTTACCTCACATACTAGAAGCCAATGAATTCGGTGTTACTAGGATTCTTTCGGCCTCTTACAATACTCAGTCAAACATGTTCAATATGGTTTATCACAATAATAACGACAACAATGTATGGCAATTTTATGATACAGGACTCTCTAGTATGCCGTATTTAGGTTGGGAAACTCATGACGAGGGTGATGATCATCCTAATGCACATACAAGTTCATGGTCTGGAACTGGACAGATGAAATGGTTATCAGCGGAGGAAGCTTCACTATTTGTTGTTACCAATTACACCGGAGAAAACTTTGATATGATTTATGAGAAAGTTTGGAATGATGAGCATGTAGAACTTGGTTCTATTGATACAGAGGAAGTAGAGGAATCTACTGATACTGATATTGAGGAGTCTGATGAGGATGGCGGCAACACCGAGGAATCTACTGCTGCCGAGGATACAGAGGAAGAAGGCGAATCGGAATCTGATACTGAAGAAGAAGATGAAAGCAGTGCAAGCGGTGGACGTCGTCTCTTTGTTGCAATTACGAGTATGTTTTCCACACTTTTAGGATCCTCTGTTTAGAAAGGTATGCTATGAATGGGAACAATATATTTCATAAAGTATGACATAAAGAATAAGTACTTTTAAGCTTAAAACACTAGTTTATTACAATGCCCCCTTTGCTGCAAAGGTCCCTGGAATGGCCATCAACTCCTTAGCCGATGTTGAAACCTTCTCTTCACTCTCTGCCTCGTCAGGATCCTCGCTCCCTTCCGAGTATAACAATCTCAAGGCTGGCGTCAGCTCAGATGCCAAGTCAACTGTATTGGGTGTCAGCTTCATAAAGTCAAATGCAAATACAATAGGCATATCCTTCTTCTTCATCCCATCGTTACTTTCTTCTTGTTTTGCTTTCTTGTTGTTCAATGGTGGTATCTTAGGATAACGTTGTGAAAAATGTGTCAAGATTAAAGCCTTGGCATTCATCTTCGATGCTACATCCATAGCCTCACCAACAGTCGAATGACGTTTTAATATTGCATCCTCTTCCATACCATCCTCAAAGGTAGCCTCATGTATTAACAAATCGGTACCATACCCGACATTTGCAAATCTATTCGATGGTCGACAATCACCACTGTAGGATACCTTACCAAATGGCGTGCCGTCAATAACCACGGCATACGACCGTTGACAATGTGCCACTGGTATAGACATACAATTGGTAATACCCAATTCATCATATAACTTCCGTCCCAGGGGATTAACTCTACCATGTATCATATCATAACACTCAACAAAGATGTAAGTTGATTTGATTTCAGGTACGACTGTTTGATATTCTTGAAGAAAGTCGTACATATCATGTGGTGCCATTAGTACGATCGGATCATTCTGTCCACAGCATATAGCCGCTCGTTCTGATAAGAGTCGTAACAATCCCAAGTGATGATCGGCATGTGGATGAGATATCCAAACAGCTTTAATACCCCTTAATCGTGACTTATACTCATCAATGGCAGTTTGATGTGGCAGTAGTGTGCTCTTCCATGAACATAATAATTGCCCCACAGTCCCTTCCCCGACATCAAGTAATATGCTATTCCCATTATTCATACGTAAGTACTTTCCCGTGACATTTCTATGCTTACATGGCACAGCGGACCCAGTCCCTGTGAAGATCAACTCGCCGAGATTGGCATTAGAAGTGCTTGAACTACTGATGTTCTTTTGGCCTGGAACCATAATTCTCGTTGGTCCTTTCTTCTCCTTGTCATTGATTGACTTCATGATAGACGACGCTCGATCAATAGCACCTGATTCCTTCACCTGTTTTTGTAACTTGGTCATCAACTTCTCAGTATACAATGGCTTCACTGTAGATTCATCCAACCCACGACGTGATCGTGGCATTAGAATATAATCCATCATTACATTTGCCTTGATTATTGATATACCATCTTCTTCTGTTACTACCTTATCTTCTTCTGTTACTACCTTTTCTTGTCCTTTGTCATCGGTAAGTGTAGGACAAGGCATGGGATACAACTCATCATTCACAAAACTCCGACGCATGCCACCACATATACCACTCACGTATGGACTATTACCGTTCATATCTTTCTCATCATCAATTGAACTACGTTCTTCCAAGGTATCTATTGAATGTAATGTTATATGATCAATCTTCTCTGTTGTTGATTTGTCAAATCGTTTACACCATGATTGATACTTTGGATGATTGAATATATGTTTGGGTGTGAAGTGTACCATGACATCTAATTCTACTGATGTTTCTTTTGATGTAGAGTTCTTCTGTTCTAAGGCAACTAACGAACCGTCAATTTCTAATTTGTCCAATACATCCAAAGTAGGGCAGTATACAACAGCAACACAAACGCCGGGTCTAGACTGTTCAACAACCTCTTCACTTTTTACTGTACGTTCTTCATTCGTCTTGGAATCAATGAAAGTAACATCCTCTCCCTTTTTCAATTGTGCATATAATGGTCCTCTTGGTATATTAAATTCAATTGCCTTGTTTATTAAGAACTTACCTGGTAGGGGTGGTGTTGTGAAGAGATAGGATACTGCCTGTTTAGTTATACTTGGTAATGATTGATCATGGATAATTGAGGTAGTATCATAATGCTGTGGATATTGTGTATATGAATTGTAAGAGATTGGTATTGATTTTACCGCGAAACCAAATGTTTGTTCTTCATTACTTTGCTTACGTTTCTTTTTAGTACGTGACTTCTTTTGTTGATTAGTTGTTACTGCATTATTATTTTGTACATTACTACTGTCATAATAGCCCTCGTGGGCATTAACCTTGAATCGATCACGTCTCATGAAATGCCGTAATGAATGTAGGAATGTTTTAATACTATTTGGACCTACTATTTCCAAGTCTGCTAGTCTATCATCTTCATTACTGTTTGATATCAAGCTGCCATTATAATTTCGTTTACGATTGTTGTTATTGTCATTAATCTTTGCAGTGGTATCCTTCTTATTAGCAACATGATTCTTCTGCATCATCTCTTTTGCAACATTATCAACAACATCAGCACTAGTTAATATCATACCAGGCAATCCACCCAAGGTATCATGTCCTACATGTGTTAGACATATCCGATTTACAGATGATACACGGATTGTACCGGGCATTTCTAATAAGGAACGTTGACTACCCTCACCACAATTTATTATTGTTTTAGATCCATCGGGTGATATTAGTAGTAATGAGGGATTGGAATCGATTGATGTTGTTGTTAGTATACGTATAGAAGCCGTCATGGTTGCAATCAATAAGGTAGCTATCTTGATAGAATAATGATTTGTGTGGTTTTGTGCAAAAACGCATTGGTATCTTTTTCTCCCCCGCCCTGCCGCGAGCCTCATCCATCTCAATAGTGTGTTTGGCACCACTGATATCGACTCATATACTATCATCATCATGCTAATATCTACAATTGCAAGGACCTCCTCCACTGCTACTAGTCGGATACTAAGTAAACGTTGTTTGTCGTCATCTACAGGAAAAACATGGAATGTTTATCTCTCGGGTGAAATACATAGTGATTGGAGAGAAGTAATTGCAAATGGTATTAAGAATAAAGATTTACCCGTTACTTTAACGAGCCCAAATACTTCTCATGAGGATAGTGACGATTGTGGTAAGATATTTTTATTTTGTATTATATCATAGATATCATTATATGAAAAGAGCTAAATACATCACATACTTATAAACAGGAGCTTATATATTGGGGATGGAGGAGAAAAGACCTAATTGGGATAAGATTGGTGCCAATATGAATAGTGTTCGCACTACAACACTAATTAAAGATGCCGATTTAGTAGTGGTGAGGTTTGGAGAAAAGTATCGTCAATGGAATGCGGTAAGATTAGAATTTGTGCATATGATATGTCTTTTTTCTGTTTGATGTAGATACTGACCATTTTACATTGCTGTTCCTGTGTTATCGGGATATAAAGGCATTTGATGCGGGATATGCATCAGCATTAGGAAAGTCAATAATTACATTACATCCACCAAACATAAGTCACATGTTAAAGGAAGTTAATGCAAGTGCAAGTGTGGTATGTGAAGATGCCGAGCAAGTAGTTGACACATTGGCCTATGTCATTAAAGGAGAGCTACCAGAGACACCGCGGGATAATGATTATGTTCCTATTGCAGATAGACTAGGCAAGGGTAATCCAAATCCATAGAAATGATGTTAATTATCCTTGAGAGTAGAAACACTTTAGATCTTTATCTTTTTAGCAGTATATTATAAGGTATTGGAACTACATCATCACTTGCTTCCATATTGTTATATGCATCAAGTCTCTTTACAGGTGATGCCGAGGTAAATCTCTCTGACAAATCATCTCCCTTTTCATACAAGCCAATACTTCCACCAGTATGCCAAAACAGTATGCTTTTGTTTCGATACTTTTCGGGCTCTTCTTCGACCACCTTCTTTATAAAGTAATATAATGCTTTACCAGAGTAGACAGGATCAAGAGATATACCCGTTTCTGTTGCAAATTGCAGTATAAAATCTAATTCTTCATCAGAGGTGAAGGCATATCCTTTGCCTTTGCCGTGATGAACTGTCACTGAATCTCGTATAAATTGTTCAGTAGATATATCGGAAGGCAGATCAAGGCCCAAATCATCAGCTACTGAAGACATGGTTTGATAGAAGTAACCTGGGTTATCACAGACACCCACTGCATGAACTTCTGGACAGGTTTGATCGACATTTTCATACGCTAATGATAACCCCACAGCAATGCCAGTAGCAGTACCGCCACTACCTGTTGCAAAGACTACATGGTCCAATGAAAAGTCAGAGTCATTACTCCGTATCTCTTCAGTTTGTTGCATCAATTCATCGACTCCGTTGATATACCCCCATGTCCCTAGAGCATTGCTTCCTCCGACAGGTATACCATATGGATTCAACTTTTGTTTGGTCTTGAGATAATCACATACACTATCAACCAATTTATTTGATCCCAATCTACCATATTCTCCCGCGGAGTGCATGTATATATCGTACTCCCAACCATTCTATCAAACAACACATTGCCTACCCAGCCGATATCTTCATTCTTATTATTATGGATTACATCTGCTCGTCTAGTACGTAGTATCAAATGTGGTTCAAGTCCAACCATTCTAGAAGCCGCAGCTGTAGCACGACAATGATTGGACTGTTCACCCCCAATGGTAACAACCGAATCACAATCCTCAGCTAATGCATCGGCTAATAGAAACTCTAACTTTCGTACTTTATTCCCTCCAAGTTCTGTGCCTCCTGGAAGATGCGCGTTGTACAGTTTATCATGAAGAAGAAATAACTTCTGTTAGAATATGTGGTTTGTATAGGCAATCAAATGAAGACAAACTATGGTCAAATATAAAACAGCCAAGTCGTCGAGATTTTTTATTGAGCAATACTAACGCGGACTTTCCTGTGGCATCATCACGCTTAATGTATAGTTTTATGTTGAATTCATCTAATTTTGATAGAATACCATCATTATCATCTTTGTTTGTATCTCTTTTTCTTCTACTACTTTTAGTATCAACTAAATGCAATGGTGTTGGTAGATTTGCTAAATGTAAACGACCATGTTTTGGTATATTCTTTAATACCTTTAATGCCCATGATGGTGGTTGATATGGATGTGATGTATCAGGAGATATCATGGACAATGATATTATTCCTCTTTGGAAAGTTGATGGTGATGTTGATATTAACAAAGATATTGAGGTATGTCGTTTAAGAATTGATGTACTGGCGAGTCGATTTCGAGTAGGCTGAATGTAGGCTAGTACAGCTGACGTTTTAGATGTCAACATTAATAGGAATAGAGCTATAGTGGCCACCATATGAGAGGTGTAATGATGCTATACATCGAGCATCATGCTATAGATCTTTGTAGGGTAGGATACCGCATCTATTACTACTAGTTTGTGACATTTCGATATCAAATTTTGATATCCTTTCCGACTTTCGAGCTCAATAAATGAAGGGGGGAGAGGAGAGTAGTAATACTAAGGCCTCCTCATCGTGTATTCTCTCTCCTCTATTGCATGCATAACTCAGATCATTAAACAATGCACAGCAATATCATTTCCTTAAGCTCATAAAATTTTATCATAATTATCAAACGAGTATATATTATCAATACCTAAAACAAATATGAAGACATCTCTACCATTCTATCTATCGGCGTTAGCCACATATCATGCAAATACGGCAGCAGCAGTAACTAATCGTCAATCCCTTCGAAGACAGGCTGTGCAACCTATCGATGAGGATACCAATGTGAACAATGAGGATAGACGACTACAAAAACTACGACATCTTATGAATCCATCGTCCAACTTCCTCGATGGCAATCCCGAAGGCATTGTCGGCGGTACTCCAATGAAAGAAGGAGAGCGTCCATATCTTGTATCACTTGGATTTGAACGAGAAGGGACATATAACCATTTCTGTGGTGGATCATTGATTGGAAAACGAGTTGTATTGACTGCTGCTCATTGTCTAGCAAAAGATGATGGTAGCTCATACATATACGAAGGTGATACTGTCAACTTTAATGTATACGAACTCGATAAAACAATCAACAATCCAAACGTCATATCTTATGAACTGTGTACCAATCAATATGGTACTGATTGCAACGCGACACAGCTAGCCTATGCAGTATGGCATCCGGAATATAATCTGAATGAAGAAACAAGTGTTGATAAAGATTATGCATTGATATTCTTACCCGAGGAGATTACAACGATTGATCCAGTTGGTTTGAATAGTAATGTTAATCTACCAACTGATGGCGATGACTTGGAAGCATTCGGATGGGGACTTGAAGACTCCAAAGATGATGATTTACCTAATGTTCCCAATACTGTTACAGTGCAGTATGTAACCAATGAGGAATGTGGCGAGGCGTATGGTAAAGATACGAAACATTTCTCAGCTGCTACTATTACTGATTTTCAGCTTTGTGCTGCGGGAAATGGCAAAGACACTTGTCAGGGTGACAGTGGAGGGCCGTTAGTTTTCGACTTGCCAAATGGTACATCGATTCAAGTTGGCATTACTTCTTGGGGAAGAGATTGTGCCGATAAAGACTACCCAGGAGTTTACTCGAGTATTAGCGGGGCTATCGAATGGATCACTGGAGTATCTTGCGGTGAAGTTGGAGAGCTATGTACGAAGAATGATGATGGTGATGCATGCTTCGATAAAAATGAAGACACGCCAAGCCCAACTGTTACCTCAGCGCCAACAGTCGATACTCTAGCTACTCCAGATAGCAGTATTAGTTATGCTTTGGATACAGATATTGATAGTATTAGAACCAGAATGAAGAACAAGGAAGACATTGTAGGTATCATCGGAGGTGAGGAGGCTAATAAGGATGATCAGTCATACCTTGTCTCAATTGGCTCAAACACTTTCGGACATGTTTGTACTGGCACCCTAATCAGATCAGATGTAGTTCTATCCTCTGCTCATTGCTTTACTGACAGGTATGGAAACAAGGTCAAGTTAGACTGGCTTGACTTGCAACGGTATGACATGTCTTCCGACAAAGATGTAACTCGAGTATCTTTGAAAAAGAGTGATATATGGAGGCATACCGATTACAATCATAAAACGAGAGAAAACGATATGGCGCTAATCTTTCTATCTGTAAAGAGCGATATGCAGCCAATTAGATTGAATGATGCTGGTACCTATCTTGGTAGAGAAGGGTCGCCTCTCATAGTATCTGGATGGGGCTCAACAAGTCCAGTAGGCGGAGAGCAGTCGAGTCTTCCACAGACTGCAATTGTCGGATACTTGCCAAATGATAAGTGTTCAAATGCCCATTATACAATCACCAATGATATGATGTGTGCCAGTTCCACTTCAGACGATCCACAAGGACCGTGTACTGGCGATTCCGGTGCTCCTCTTGTCATTGAAACATCTGATGGGCATGTACAGCTTGGAATTACAAGTGTAGATATATGTCAATCCAAACCTCTCGAGTCGGTTGTTTCTCCTCCTTGTCCTAATGGTACAAAGCTAATGAAAGTTGATATATTAACCGACGAGTATCCTGACGAGACATCTTGGACACTAACTAATGCCTGTACAAATCAATTGGCGGTATCAGGCCCTGAATATACTGAACAATTTACACATTACACCAATGAATATTGTTTACCCGCTGATCAAGAATATGAGTTTACAATTAGTGATAGTTACGGTGATGGAATTTGCTGTGGACCAAATGGAGATGGAGAGTACATTGTAGAATATGAAGGAGAGGTTATAGGACTAGGAGGAAGTTTTGATTATTCAGAGTCAACTACATTTGGAAATTCATGTCCTCAGTTTGAGCCTGATCCAGGTATATACACTCGTATAAACTCCTCGATGAAATGGATAGAACAAGCTTTGCAGTGTAGGCCAGAAAAAGAAAAAGACGAGCCTGTGTAAAGCTAAGAGTAGTATGTCGTGTGATGTGAAAATAGAATGAGGGACCAAATAGCCATTCAGATAGAGATATAGAGTAGATGATAAAGTTCTATGTTACGAAAATTGTTGGCTAAAGTAACCTATGCAATCAAACATCTTATCTTATCACACGACTATGTGGACTCGTACACAATCCACATTCAAAGCCGTGTAAACACAAACATTTCCTACTAAACTCATCAAACAAACTCTAATCTCATCAAACAAAACTCAAACTCTTAAACACTTCTTCAATAGCTAGCTCAAGTCTCATTCGCTCAAGCCTTCAATCCACTCGCCTTTAAGAACTCATCATCCGGCTCTTCATCCTTCACAGGAGCTTCAGATTCCACCATCTCAACCTTTTCTTCCTTAGACTTGGCAGTCTTTACTGTATCATCAATCTGATCACCCATTCCTACCTTAATCTGGTCAGCCGTTGATAGGCGGAACGATTTACTTGCATCTACATGCTTGCTCATCTCCTCAAGAATCTCCCTTCTACTGAGGTGTGATAAGTCAACACCTAAGTTCCGTGACGAATATTCGAGGAATTCGTTGTAGGGCCCTTCATCATACTTTTAAAGCCCCATGTAGGCAGGTTTCTTGCCTCAGATTTGGATTTCCTGCCAACTTTCAGGCAACGTTTGGCCATCAAGTGGTACCTCAGAGATGTAGGCTTGCTACTACAGTGCTTGTTTGGCATTGTCTACATGTATAACAATGTTATGAACAATCCCAGCATGATTGTAGGGCCCTCCATCATACTTTTAAAGCCCCATGTAGGCAGGTTTCTTGCCTCAGATTTGGATTTCCTGCCGGCTTTCAGGCAACGTTTGGCCATCAAGTGGTACCTCAGAGATGTAGGCTTGCTACTATAGTGCTTGTTTGGCATTGTCTACATGTATAACAGGGTGATGAACACTCCCAGCATGATTGTAGGGCCCTCCATTGTACTTTTACAGCAGCATGTAGGCAGGTTTTTTGCCTCAGATTTGCATTTCCTACCGACTTTCAGGCAACGTTTGGCCATCAAGTGGTACCTCAGAGATGTAGGCTTGCTACTATAGTGCTTGTTTGGCATTGTATACATGTATAACAGGTTGATGATTACTCCCAGCATGATTGTAGGGCCCTCCATCGTACTTTTACAGCCCCATGTAGGCAGGTTTCTTGCCTCAATTGGGGAAAAATCCTGATTTCCTGCCGACTTTCAGGCAACGTTTGGCCATCAAGTGGTACCTCAGAGATGTAGGCTTGCTACTATAGTGCTTGTTTGGCATTGTATACATGTATAACAGGTTGATGATTACTCCCAGCATGATTGTAGGGCCCTCCATCGTACTTTTACAGCCCCATGTAGGCAGGTTTCTTGCCTCAA
>Ga0214477_100108_pt1 | contig 54907 bp, 33 predicted proteins | sample M1_20Mar14CPVII9_FD_165058 | JGI IMG/M metagenome (GOLD analysis project Ga0214477, IMG submission 165058) | Marine eukaryotic communities from Monterey Bay, California, United States - M1_20Mar14CPVII9sort6BwellC16 | ecosystem: Environmental > Aquatic > Marine > Unclassified | place: USA...
AAAAAGTGAGCGATGAGCGGCGAAGCCGCTTCAACTCAGAAAGGTTACTACCTAATAAAGTACTTAGGTAATTACCTTGGCCTATTATCAGGCATGAAAATCATGCCTAAATCGTATCCATGAGTAGATAAGAAGAGGTAAGAGGATATTTTGGTGGTGGTATCCTGCGGTAAGTGGTAGGATATCCTACCTTTGAATGAATAATTGAAACTTCAAGGCAGGCAGCAGCAGTTTTCACTCTAGGACCTAAAGGGAAAGACTCAATTCAACATCAATGCCTAGTAGACAGCTGGCATCACTAGGACTCAAAGTGAAAGACTAATGTGTTAAATCTGGTATCCATGTTAAAAATGAGTCTTTCATCTGCAGAGGTCCTGTGAAAACTGCTGCCGCCTAGGCATTGATGTCAGCAACGTTATGGGGAAAGTATTTGGTTCGTAAGGAGCTAAGTTTAGTATCTTTGAAGAGTGGGTAGAAGTAGACAAGGCAGTGAAGTATAAGAAGTACACCCGAGAGAACTAAGTGTCAGTGTAAGGAATAAGGAGCAGTCATTGCTTTTCTTCTACTGCATCCAAGAGACGTTTGCTCGCCATTTCCGTTTTCTAGTCAACAAAGTCTGAAATAAACCTGCTGTTTTCTTCCATCTCCCATCTCATAGCATTTGGTGTTCACTATCATACCATTGTACATATCATATCGTCTTATCTCAACCATGGTATTCAGAATATACGCACAGTTGGTATTGGCCGCCGCAGTCGCAATCATCCTATCTAAAAATTGCAATGCATTTACCACTCCTCAATTTATCAACTCGAAATCATCAATTTCCATGTCGATGATCACTCCTAACAATGGCAACCACAATAATGAGGAGCAAGATATTGTTAGCAGTCGTAGATCGATTTTATCATCCTTTCTTACTACTGCAGTGGTAGGTGGAGCTTCTATCTTATCGTTACCAGACAATGCACTAGCAGAAGCTGAGACTATGGAAAGGGGAGGTGTTCAGTTAACTCCATTCAATTCATTGGCATTTAATTACCGTGGTACGTTCTTATTGTTTTGAGTATTATGTGTATATTGCTTTTGGAATACTTGTGTGGTTGCAGTGAATGAATATGCTTTAATATATTTGCAAAGTTATGTGCATATATATGCATATGAGTGCAAACTTATAATGTGCATAGGTAGATATGTACACATAGCTAATACATTACTCTCTTTGCCCACATATTAATATCATGCAATAACTTACAAAAACAACAAACACGCAAACAAACAAACAACCAAAACATTGGGATTTAAAAATCGTAATTCAGGAGGGGATAGTCCAACAGTGGATACATCTACAATTAATGAAGCTTCTATACCATACTCAGAGTTCTTAGAAAAGTTGAGTAACGACCAGGTTACCTTTGTTGAGTTCTTGGCCCCGAATGGAGATTCGGCTTACGCTACAATCAAAGGAGAAGATGGAAAAGACAACAAACCAATTAGAATTGGAGAAGGTTACCCTATCGAGGACCCTCTTGGCTGGTCATCTCCCGCTTTTGTAGTAAAGGCTGTTGCTAAGAAATCAGTGCCATACAAATTTACTGTTCCCGGACTATCAGATTCTTTTCAATAAAGACTCTTTAAGATATGAGCAAGTGTTAGTTCTCTATTATGAACCAGAAGGAGATCAATATTAAAACTGGGATCGCTAATGATACTAAAAGAATATACTTAAGTTTTGATAAGTAACACTCAACTCTATGTAAACACTTAATTAGATATACTGATATCGTTTAACCAAACAGAGCTCCTTCAAGCGCAGTATACCTTTCATCCCGGCCTCCTGACGATTCCGAACTCGAACTTGACTCATTGTCATCATCACTATCCTCATCGTCTTCCACAAATGATCCATCATCAGTATAATACGATGCACTTGGTATGCTTAAGGGGTTGTGACATCGTCCCAAGTTTGCCAAACTATACTTATTGGTAGATACGATATCTTCCTCTATTACCGACGATAATGTCTCACTGATATCATTACCATCATTCTCTCCACACATTAGCAGCGATGAGTTTAACCCTACACACGAGAATCGTTCTCTCCACGTTTGTCTCTTTGAGTTTTCAGCGGAAGCACGGTGTGGGAATGAGGATGACTTGGGCACAGGAACGGAAGGATCCACCAGATGGGTGTCCTCCGACTCGGTCCGACTTTGTGTAGAATTTAAGTTTGGTTGTCTATCTTGAATGTCTTCTTTTGAATCTATCAACATGGTATTGATATTGGGATTGCTAGAAAGCTTTGCATCATTTGGAGTAGTATTGAACGGGACAACTTCGATACCATTCTGAGACAGAAATGAACAGCCTTCAGTCAAGTCAGATACAACTGAACTCATATCGGTAGTTGTGGTGCTGTTCGATCTTCTCACGCTCAAGTTGTGCCCTTGATACTTTGAGGGAACTTCACTCATATATGCCGAGCTCGAGCAGCTAGCTTCGTCGTCATCATCATCATCATCATCTTCTTCATAGTCTTCCACATCTTGTGTCTCCTCGGTATCTTCTTGAGGGTCGTCTTGCTCATCGTCGGGATGACTCAAGACTCTAATCATTGGCATTGCATCATCAATGATCTGAGCAGTGCTTCCTGGCGAAGACGGAGCAGTAGTGGTAGTACTTACATCTTCCAGTAAAGTTGGCTGCTGCTCCTTCTTCTCGACAGCAACCACCTCATCCTGAAGACTCATCTCCTTCATCTGTTCCTCCTTCATCTTCAAATCATGCATCTCCTTTTGTTTCATCATACTATCAGTAATCATAGTAACATTGAATCGTTCACTGATGGTAACAGTTTCACCAATTGTTGGTTCTACTGCTACACGTATCTTGATAGTAGCATCTGTATCCATGGATACTTTAATAGTATCATCTTTCAATTTCATCATCATTGGCTTATTGACACCATTCTTCTTGTTCTTGATAGGATTACAGTTGGTAATGGGCAGTGTATGGATAGAAGTGCCCGATCTTGTATCGGCAGATAGTGGTATACTAGCTGTGCCAAGTTTGAACATACGAGCTTGTCGAGAGATGGCAATTTGGATCGTCTGGGGTGCTTCTTGCTCTTCTTTTTGCTGTTGAGTAGACAGCAATCTCGAGGAAAGTGAGGGATCGTTGCTCTCCTCATGTTGGTCAAAGGTATGCAGGAAACGATAATGAGACGAATCTTCCTTCTGCTGCATAGAAGTATCATCAACAGGCCACAGTACATCGGCACCACAATCATAATTGTCAGATGATAATTGCAATGGAATACTTCCAACATGAGTCATCCTCTTCTTCTTCTTGGCCATCCTTGTAAAGGATGCCACAACAGTCGTCTCATTACTGTTATCAGTAATGTTGTTTGACGATGACGTTGTCGATGGAGCACAACTTTGAGTATCTACATCGAGATTGATACCCTTCTTGCGTCGCGCTGGTGATAGACTTCTAGAAGGAAATGCTCGTGACGGTGATATACCCCTTAATACACCACTCTTCTTCTTTACAGCAGTGTCTTTAACATGCAGGCCAGATATACTGAGTATCGTAACACTGACATTGACCTGCTTTGATGTCATTATATTTTTATTCTATTGCAATAAATTATGATATCAATTATAATTATCTCATATACATATCCACTCTCTCCCCTTTAATAAATTGTAGTTACAGTGAGCACCGATTTATCCTAGTGAAATAGATATCGTTATGCCATTCTGTATTGCTCTCGATCTATTGTTGCTCATCGAGCGGATTATTTGGGGCATATCTATGGCTATTTTGTTAGAAGAATTCAGACCATGTCTGAGAAACTGAGAAATGCGAATTTTGTCGAAGAAAGAAGCCGACCCAAATGTTAGGCTAGATACTATGTTGACTGAGAGAACACACCTAGGCATGTGGCTTTGTCACCATGCTTTACTCTCTGATCTACTTTATCATTCTTTTAGCACCAATACTGCAATGCTCATACTAGTTCTTGCCTTTCCTATTCCTTGTATGCAGACACGACGGATGACTCTATGAAACTCGGATGTGTGATTGTCTTGCAAAGGAAGGCACTGATGATATGGCGGTAGTTCTACAGCGACCCCACACCGCCTTGCGGCGGTCGTGGGCACGGCCTGTGTAGTAAACGAATGCGGCGGAGTGAGGAGAGGACACAATTGTGGGAGGACCTTATAATCGGACCCTCCGATCCCACTCTTGTCTATAAAGCTAAAACTAAAACTAAAAACTGCAACGCTCATACTATCTTACAGCAGTCTCAAATCTCAACTTGATGTATCCCCTCTTTCGAACTTAAACCTATTACCACATATACCTGCCTACTATACACTATACATTGTTTTTCTCAACTTGAACCGACTAGAGGTATTCATATCTTCTAGTACCCTATATCTTGTATCAACTTAACCACATCATCTGGATTCTCATAAGGCAATACATTTAGACCGCTGATTGATATAAGTTTACATTTTTCTCCAAGCTCACTTTGATAAGGTTGTCTATCTTTGACACGTTTATCACCTTCTCCAGATACTATCCATAATGGTTGAGCCATGTCTCTCAGCTCTTCCTCAAAGCTTCTATGTTGCAATAGGCCTGCATTGAAGGCTTGAACGGGAGGTCTAGCTTCTTTGCATAGCTCCTTTTGAGCTTCATCTAACCATTCTTCATCGCATTTATCTTGGAATAGGAAGAGGTCCGAAAAGAATTGTATTACATCTCTTGACTCTAATAATGTAAATGCTAATCGACCAAGTATTGGAGAAGACAGGAAGTTGTAATTCTTTGTCAACTCTGGTTGTGGTATTGCTGTTGTAATGTCATTATATGTAGGTGGAGATGTCAACATCAAATCGGATATACATTGATTTCTTTTAGCTAGCATTAAACCAACCGGTGCCAAGCCTCCTTGAGCTACTACCAAACATCCACTACTATTATCTCTAAAGAATGGTAACTTCCCTTCTTTCCATCGGGGAATGACTATTGTATTCAATAATGTCTCAACTCCTTCAACCCAGCTGAGTGGGAAGAACAATCCATTCTTATCTGGATTCCAAGCATCAGCACCGTGATATATCCCGCATCCAATCAGATCTGGTGCATATATTGCAGGATTGTTATCATATGAATCTATTAGCTTCTTCCAGAACCAGGAAGACAGACCGATGCCAACTGGATGTATTAATATTATGGGAGGATCCTTCTCTCTACCCGGTGAAGCTTTTTTGTATAGATATGTTAGTTTGAAATCTTTGTGTTGATATTCTTCTATCGATACTGATTCTGTATCTTTTTGTTGCATTTGTAATGATATTGATAATCTCTTGTTACTATTGATAGTACTACTTCCAAAACTAAATGCATCCATTGATGATAAGAACAACAATAGTGATATTGATATTAGTATTAGCAAAGCTCCCGCCACCATGATATTATATTACTGATACTTATTTCGAGGATTGTGCAAAGATGAGTATTTTTGTAGAGGAAGATCTTATGCCCTGGACCAATCTGATTGCAGTTTCGCCAACCCTGAATTACTTAATTGAAAGAGCTATATCACCTGACCATTTACTACGAACATGTCTATTATCATCCATCCCCCGATCTTCCCCTCTTCAACAACAACAACAAACAACTCTCCTCAAAAAAAAAGATCCAAAGGATACCGCTCGAGCACCACCAATTGAAAGACAATTATACAATCAGCTCAGCTAGCATTGGCTTTATGGTATGAATGGTGGATAGTTATACATAAGCTATCATTGATATTAATTGACCACCTTGATAGCATTGACAATAGAGAGTAGATGATAGAGATGCGTGGACTGAGTTGAGCGGTATCCTTTTTGAAACTACACAAGTAGATGAAGTAATAGGGAGTATGACTACCCAAGATATGTAACGATACGCCTAACATTAAGACTTCTAATATCTGATGGTAACGGTGGATGTTACACTAGTTGGCGCTTTATACCTATCCATTAGTTTTGAGAAGAGAGGATAAACATTTATATTTATTTGTGATTGTCATTGGGAATTATCAGCTTCATCCTCATTTTGATACCCTGATACCCTACACTCTTCTCGTATTATTGTACAAAGAAAGAGTATAACATTTTACTTTGAGCTTTGTGTATCAGATCATTAATTATCATGTCAGGCTGGCAAGCACCTCTCATCAAGTTGATTAGTCTTATTATCATATTACCATTTTCATTAACATATCTACATTTATATTATTATACATATTGGAAGAATGAGTACTGTTTTGTTGGTCCGTATATATCAAGTGTAAGCGGTAGTTATATTGTTGAGGGCATTGTTGATAGTAGCAATGTTGCTGATAATGAGATGCGAAGTGAGACATCATCAGCAATATCAGATCAACCTATTGTTGGAGATGATACTCAACAATTTCATGGTATATACGGTCCCAACAATGCATATGTACAAAAAAGTAAACGAAAGAAGAATCACAATGATAAGCAAGTACAATTTCAACAAAAGTATGCATCATCAACAACCTCAAGAAGCAAACTATCATCATGGTTTGGAGGTTTCTGGCCATCAATAACAAAATCATCCATAATGATTTCATCCCCATCGTCACAATTATCTAACCATAAACAATTACATACTCATCAAGATACAAGTATGAATGCAGATCACGTAATGACATTTGTCAATGAGAATAATGTAAAGAAGTGGTGTTTGTATTCATCATCTTCTTCAACTGAAGCCAGATGGTGTTCAGAACCAATGCCAACTAATGCCGAGAAGGGTACAATCTATGCTTATCCACCCAGTGGGTTGTGGAAAACTTCTACAAAACAATCATATCCACCATTGATTGTATCATGTCCAACACCAACAACTACTCTTCCATCCGACTCAAACAGAAAAGGCAGGCATCAAAATCTATTCAATGGCAAACAGAATAAGAACATACAATTCTTACTCGATCATCCATCAACTGCAATACTACTGTTGTTGAATATAGGTTTGGCTTTTCTATACTGGAATCAGAGAGTCAATCCATCGTTGGTATGGAAGGAGTACACTAAAATCGTAAAGGAGCACGAATGGTGGAGAGGATTGACAGGTGCTCTTGCACACTTTGATTTGATGCATATCGGTTTTAATATGATGTCGTTAGATACTTCAGGGCGCGAGTTGGAAGGATACTTCGGAAGTGTAGTATTTCTAGTATACAACATTGCCATGATAGTGTTCACAACAATGGTAATGATGGCTATGGTATACATTCGAATACAATGGTTGCAATACAAGATTGATAATGGGGCGAATGCGCAAACAACATTGTCATATCAAGAACAACAACAAAGATTGCAAAGCTCAAGTTCTGTCGGGTTTAGTGCCGTACTTTTTGCCTGGATGGTTATTAGCACTCTAGAAAGGAATCAGCCTACTTGCCCTGTTCCCTTCTTCAATGATGTTTGCTTCTCCACATATTCATTTGGTCCACTCAAGTTCAATATTGCTCCGATTGCGAGCCTCATTTTTATTCAATTTATCGTGCCTCGGGTTTCTTTTATGGGGTAAGTCAAATCTGTCCGTACATCTAGTCATGCCTCTATATGTACTCATACTTGGTTATGCATGATAGACACTTGGCAGGGATAATATGTGGATTTATGCTACACTGGGGAGTTATACCTCCATTGGAGATCTGTAGTCCAAACGTTTTGATAAGTGGAGTATTCCTCGGTGGGTTAGTTTGGAGGAGGAGAGTGATACCTGTACGACCTCTACTGAATACAGTTTTAGACGAAGAGGCATCTAGAGATCATGAGGAGTATCTGAGATCTCTACTATCCGAGGATGAACTAGGGGCGGAGGGAGGAGACTCCACACACTCATCTACTAGCAATAGTTCTAGTACTTCTTCACCCACTGCCGATCCATTCATGAGAAGTAGACAAAGAAGAGGAAACCGTGAGCGAGCAGAGGCGCTTAGGAAACAAAAGACTCTACTCTTTGTACGAAACTTGATTGGAGTTGTAACGTTGGTATCGTTATTCGTCTTTGGATGGACTAGTAGCCTTGTCCTTTCACAGTGTATCGTATTGGCTTTTTTCACGTTTGGTACACAGAGCAGCTTCATTATCTGGGCATATACTCGGTCAAAGGTGGAGACTGACATTATTGAACCTGAGAAGAAAAGGTCTGGCCGTATATGGCGTGGATTGCTTTTGTCAGCCGTGCTCACTATCATCGTTGACGCCATGTCAATGGCTTCTTGGTTCACACTATCTACCTTGATCTCTGGAGATCAGGTGTCGCTGCCAGTTGGTGTGATCTCTGTTTCATTATTCATGCTTCTCCGCATGACTACAAACTTGATTGCATTGCTTGTATCTTCGAAAATATTGCATCAAATGGGAGAAGTAGGCGGCGGCATCTTTGTTAGGGTACTCTCGATGATTATCAATTGGAGTAAGCAAATTGTTGGCGACACATCAATATCAGCTTGCTTCACACAACGAGCTTCCTGGACTGCATTTGAAGGACGTGGGATCACATTGGGTAGACATGGCTAGACGATTGCCAGAGTCAAAAAGTATATTAAATTCATATTATGCATAAAACGACAGTTCTAATTGCAATTCATTATCTTATATATCAATATTGTATACACCTTGAATCCTTCTGATCGATTACTGCTGCTATCCTACTACTATCTAGGAGGACCGAATAACATATTTCTTTTCTCAGAGACAGACATCTTATCAACTTTTCCGTATACTCGTTTAGTTCCTTGCTCGTCTACTGTTTCTTCAACCTTGGTCTGGCTCTGCGTTAAGTTAGCAGGCAGACTGGATGATAATTCACGTTGTCTCCCCTCTTTTTCAATAACTATACCGACATCTGACGACTGATCTTTGAGTACATTTCGTCTTGATTTCTTGAGCATGTCGGCAAATGCATTGGCAGGCGGCTCATCATCTGGCGGTGGACCGAAGAGATTACTAAGTTGTTCCTTCTTATTCTCCAATTCCCTCTTCTTCTCCTCGGGAGTTGGTGGAGTAGGTTGCCGAAGCGGAGGAACATTCTTGTTATCTACAGCAGGTCTTGCCTGACTTTTAGGAACGCTCTTCTTCTTATCAGAACTTGATCCTTGACGTACAGAAGCTTCGTGCCGTTTACGATGCTGTTGATCCTTTTGTCGTTGTTGCATCTGAATAGCTTTAATCGCCTGTTCCATTTTCTTCACTCCAGCTGTATCACCCTTCAATAAGTATACATCTCTTGCCTTCTCACAAAAGTAGAGGGCCTCATTTTGATTAGGGGTATCTCCACTAGCACTTTGTTGCGGCACTTTGGGTGACTTCTTGGGCTGTTGACTTCTAGCCACATTCCTAACTTTGGGTGGTTCAATAACTTCGTCTTGACGTTGTATTGGTTGGAATGCCGATCCCTCACCCTTTGATACACTCACATCTTGCTGTTGCCCTCTCTTGAACCAACTCCTGCCCTGACTGCTGTTGCTAGTAGATGCACTTATTTCAGCAGGGGCACTCATTTCATCTTCCCGTGCCATAGCTGCCGCTCGTTCTTCAGCCTTCTTAATTGCCGCTTCACGAGCTGCAGCGTCTGACACCAATCGTTCTTTCTCTATCCTGTTAGCCTCTGCCTTTTCAGCCAATAATCGTTCATGTTCAATACGCTCTTGTTCTAATCTCTCGGCTCGTCTTTTTTCCTCGGCTGCCAATCTACTCTGTTCAAGTCTTTCATTCTCAGCATTTAATCTATCGATTTCAGCTTTCATTCGTTCATTCTCCAGTCGTTCATTCTCGGCCTTTAATCTGTCAAGCTCAGCTTGTCTTGCTGCATCGCTGGCCAGCCTTTCCTTCTCGAGCCATGCATTCTCAGCTTTCAACTTATCTAACTCAGCTTGCCTTGTTTCCTCGGCTAATACCCTTTCTTGTTCGAGTCTAGCATTCTCTGCCTTTAATCTTTCTAGCTCGTCATTTCGAATAGCCTCAGCTTGTCTTGCCTCCTCAGCTACTAATCGTTCCTGTTCAGCCTTGAGTCTTTCTTCCTCGCGCTTCTTCTCAAGTTCAGCCTCAATCCGTCTACTTTCCTCAGCCATCTTTCTTGCACGTTCCCTCTTATCTAACTCAGCTTGTCTTGCTGCTTCTTCCTCCTCAGCGGCTATCCGTTCTTGCTCTAACTCTATGGCCTTTTGTTTCTCCTCTTCCATTTGTCGTTCACGTTCAGCCTCAAGTCGTCTACTCTCCTCTATATCCTTTCCTTCACTCTCTCCACTATTTGATGGACTTGAAACCTCAGGACTCTTATCATTATTATTATTATCATCTCCCTCCTTGTGCTTAAATGCACCATTAAGCCATGCCTGTCGATCTTTAACACTCATATTCTTCGACATTACAGGTTTGTTTTGAGGTGAGGTGTATGATTTATTGGTTGGACTTGATTTCTTCTGTCCAATACCGCTTAGCCATGCTTGACGTTCTTTCACACTCATGTGTTTTGGTATATCGTCCTCCTCGTCCTGTTGTCCACCAGCGTTAACAGGTGGAGGTATCGCCTTCTTCAGCTCCCATGATCCAGGATGATGATGTACTGGACTAGACATTGTCGTATCATGCTGTTCTCCAGCTGATACCGCCGCTGCTCCTTCTGCTTCTTCTGCTAGTCTCCTACTCTCCTCGGCCATTTTCTTGGCACGGTCTCTCCTGTCGAGTTCAGCTCGTTGAGCTGCTTCTTCGGCAGCAACTCGTTCTTTTTCAACTTGAATAGCCTTCTGTCGATCTTCCTCAGACTCATTTGTGCTTGGTTCTCCCTCCTCACCATCTTCCCGAGGCATAGATTTAAGTGTATTAAGTAACTCTTCTTCCCTACCATTATATTCTTTAATGAGCTCGTCAACATAATTAACTTCAGTGGGCATTACTGTTGAAAAGAAAAGAGAAGGGTTAGATAATATAACTCGTTAATAACATGCACAAATATGTGATTCTAACACTCACCTTGACGAACTAATTTTTCCACAGTGGTTCGGAAATCTTCTTCCTCCGGCGGCGGTTCTGTATCTTTTTCTTTTCCTTCAGGTGGTATAGATGACACATCTTGTGAATCTCCCTTATCATCCTCAGAAACATCTTGTGAATCTCCCGTATCAATCATAGACACATCTTGTGTCACTTTCTCTATATCCCCGTCTTGGGGTTCATCATCACTTTCGTCACCACCCCCAACACTACCCCCAGCTTCCTTAGCCTTTTCAATTAATGGACTATCACCCCACTGACTAACATCCGGTGCATTACGATTCTTTAAACTTTGTATCGTACTATCAGTATCATCCTTCTTTTTAAATGCACTATTTGTTAACCATGCCTGACGTTCTTTAACGCTCATTTTACCACCGCTGCCGCCAATACCACCACTTGCTGAGGATATTACAGGACGAGGATTATTTGGTGAAGAGTTTGGTGATTTCTTAAACGCTTGAGACTTTAACCATGCCTGACGTTCTTTCACGCTCATTGTTTTAGGTTCTTCTACATCTGTATCTTTGGTAGGTGTATTATTATAAATTTGTCCAGCATTCACTGGTGGTGGAATATATTGCTTCTTCTCCCATGATCGTGGTGTACGTTTTGTATTACTGCCACTGCCGTAATAGTTTTGTGCCTCGGGTGTTACAGTCTTCTTTTCGAACGCACCTGTTAACCAAGCTTGTTTATCTTTCACGCTCATTTTCTTTTCTAGTGATGGGGTACTTGTTGTTGTTTCTGTATTTAATGAGGGTGCTTGGGGTGTAGCGGGTGTTTTAGTTTGATTTCCCTCATCAATATTATGCGACTTTTTATGTTCCTCTGAGGAATGATCTCCAGAAGAGCCTGTCGAACTTGATGAGTAACATACACCCGGCTGTTGTTCTGTAGTCACTGCATCAACTTCGCCCTCTTTTTCAACTACCGCCGCACTGCCCTCACCTGTATCATCAATATTAGTATCAGTTTCTACAATATCGTCCACATCTTTAATTTCATCAACATTGCAATAATCATCTGGATCGACACCAATTTGTTCCTCAATATTATTAATGGGGGCCTGTTCTTGTGTACTAGATTCCGGTGGAGGGGTATCATCATTAGTATCAGCCATTGCCAACTTACGAATAATATCATTCTGCATTTGACTATATTCATCTTCAATATTCTCCCCCTTATTATCACCCCCACTTAAGTTGTTATTATTATTGTTCTGAGCAGCACTGGCCTTTTGTTCAACACATAATGGACAATCATTTAATAATACAGTCCATCCACGCAATGCCTTCTTTTTACGGAGTTTAATTTGTGGATGATGGATGCAGTTCCCCTTTTTATCGTATTCTGCCATTGTTGATTTATTGATTTATAGGTATAATAATAAAATGGTATGTATCAAAATTGTTTATAATGTTTTTGTTGCAATCAGTTGTTGTTTATTTGTTGGTATGCTGAATCGCACTATCTCCGGTATCACAAGCAAGCCACAAGAGATATTGATACTACTTAACTATTATGCTATTAGTACTTGCTACCGGTATATGTGACAGGCATACGCCTCAAGTTATTAGTATTGCCTCGTCAAGCATGGCTTCTGTCTAATTTAAGTACATAAAGTCGGTTTGATCATTTATTCGTTCTATCTTAGGCATGTCCGGGCAGTTGTGCAATTCTATCCGGCATGGTATCCATTCTAGGTCAATACTTAGATCACAGCTCTTGATGCAAACAACTAACAGAACCCTCCTTAAAGCCCAAAATCAGTAACAAATCAAAAACTACATAAGGAGATCAAGTTCATGAACACAACGATTGGTATCAAAGTATTTGGTCTCGTATGTTTATACCTAGTCAATAAGATCAGCTTTTAAACGTTCTTTCTACTGGTGTTAGACCGCCGGCTCTCAAAAGCTGTGGTGATAAGAAGAGGGCTGGTATCCTTGGACCAATTATAGGTATTAAACATCACAAGCTGTTTCTTCTTATCTATTGATATAAATTTGATACATCAGTATGCCCCGAGGAGAGGGTGAAGATCGAGATCGAGAACATAGACGTCGAGAACGTCGTCATCGTAGTGATCGTGGTGAGAATGGCGAAAGAGGTGAGCGTAGGCGAAGAAGACGAAAACATAGAGATCGAGAAAATGGTGAACGAGATACAACTGACACCAATAATAACGAAGTAGAGGCTGATACTAATAATAGTGGTAGCAATAATAACAATAGTCCTCCTCCAACTTCTGCATCCAATAATCGTCGTAACAGAAACAATAGTAATAATAACCAACAACATACAGAATCATACACAACTAATGATTACACAACCGATACACAAACTGAAATATCAACATTGCATGACCGTGAATTGTCAGAATTACAAGTATTATGTGACTCTGCATCCTCAGACGATCCATCAACATGGGAGGCAATACGACGTTGGTTACGTAATCATTCTGCTGATGATGCACGTGCAGCTGCGGAACGACGAGGTGATTATGAAACTACGCCATTGCATTTGGCATGTAGGAATTGTCCACCATTGGATATTGTGAATATGTTATTGACAGCTAGTCCACGGACTGTTGAATTGGCTGATTCGTTTGGTTGGCTTCCTTTACATTATGGTAAGTTTAAGTGATGTGGTGTTGTGTTGAGATTAGGGTAGAGATATTTTTGTATTTTGTGCACATCTTATGCATAATTTTTGATATTTATACACAATCTGACATACATACACGCAAACAGCATGTGCCAATGAATCATCAGAAGATGTATTAGTAATGTTAGCAGAACAATATCCCGAAAGTAAAACAAGTGTTGATAAGCGTAAGCGTACGCCATTGCACTTTGCATTAGGACATACTGAACGACCTGCGTCTGTTGCCACAGTTGTATTGTTAAGTGGGACGGGTGCTGCCTTAATGGCTGATGAGAATGGAATGTTGGTAAGTGCATATTGAGTGTATTGGAGTGTTTACTTGTGCGCATCGGTCTATTCTCAACATTCAAATCCCCAATACAATGTCTCTAATATATAATCAAGCCGCTGCACTATGCATGTGCCTACGGGGCTACTGAACAATCCTTACGTGTACTTACTGATGACCATATACAAACAATAACAGCAACAGATAATCGTGGTAGAACACCTCTTCATTTCGCTCTGGGTAATGCTGATAGAGTTGCCTCTCCGGGCGTGGTGGGTCTACTCTTATCACAAAATCCTGCAGTTGCCAATGCAATTGATTTAGAAGGCAATTTGCCCATCCATCTACTAGCAACACGAGCACAGGCAATTAAAGATGATGAGAAAGATAAATGTACAAATTGTCAAGAATGTTTTAGTCTATATCTTAATTCCAACCCACGGGCCACGGCTGATTTATTAACGGCACTGCAATCATTACCAGAATGGTTACGAGATTATGCGGTACTAAGTCCAGTGGTACAAAAGATATTGAATGTTAAGATTGCACAAAAGTTTCCTACGGCTGTTACGTTATTGGATTTCGTATTCTATGTATTAGTTATTGCCTTCTTTCAAGTATCGGTTATTGCAAGTTTAGAAGACAGGAATAGTGAGGACGGAACATTTGTGATGAATAAAGGATTGTTAGTTCCACTTTACATTGCAGTGTTCTACTTTTCGGTGAGAGAAATTGTCCAGGCATTATCATTGGCTAGTTTGGGATTGTTCAACACATATGTATCAGACCCGTCAAATGGACTCGATATTATATACATTCTGTTGGTATTGTTTTGGACAATTGTAATGAATACTGGTGGACTTCCAACAGCGGCATTTCAAACAGGAGCTGCACTGTCCATGGCCATCTTTTGGGTTATGATCCTAAGTTTCTTACAAAGTATTCTTGTGGGCTTTGCTGTGTTTGTGGGAGGTGTGATATATGTGGTGAAACGACTTGCTGCATTCTTGCTAGCCTTGGCTGTTATCTTGATTGCATTCAGTCAGATGTTTTATACCCTCTTCCGACAGACTGAACACTGTGAATTTGGAGAGAATGCTGACTACTATACAGAATTTCCAGTAAGATCTATGGATTGTGGTACTAATGATGCAACAAATGAATTAGAATGTACGACTGGTGTCGATTGTGAGCCAATAAACACAGATCCCTTCTGTAATTTCCGAACATCATTCTTCAAGGTGTTTACTATGTTGTTGGGAGAAGTGGATGAAGTATACTTCAGAAATGATAGTCTGGCTACATTCCTATATGCACTCTTCATGTTTGCAGTTGTGATTGTATTGGCGAACGTTCTTATTGCTATTGTTACCGACTCTTACGGTGTTATCCAAAATGAAAGAGCTGCATTGGTATTCTGGTCAAATAGACTTGATTTCGTGGCAGAGATGGATGTTATATCCAATAACTTTTCTAGAAAGGGTGGAGGTGGAGGAAGTGTCGAAGAAGATAGCACGATGGGAGAACTGTGGAAGAAGTTTATGTATCTGTTTGATGATGACATTGATGAACACGGCGTCATGTCTCTTGGTACGTATCCTCTGTGTGATGTATTGTATTGTTTTGTGTGATGTATACTATTATATGCTCATATATATTCTCATACCTAATACCCACATTACACACCTCATACACACACGCTTACAGAATTTATAATATACATTGTCTTGAGAGTGTTTACGGCATGTGTCATCATTCCACTGTGGATTATAATCGGCTTCATTAGTTTTGGAATGTTGTGGCCACCACAAGTTAGAGAGAAGCTCTTGACGAGTCAAATGACAAGCCGAACAGAAAAGGAGAGTGCAGAAAGAACTCGATTAGACCAGGTCAGTAGATTGAAAGAAGATGTAACCTCATTTCAAGAAGAGGTGAGGGTTGATATGGAGAAGGGAAGGGATGACTTGTACATTGTCAAAGCTGTTCTTGACTCTACGAAAACTGAGATTCACGAAGAGATGGACAATGTCAAAGAAATCGTCACAGAGCTGTTTGAATTGTTATCTTCATAATAGTAATTTAAATGTGAAATAGTATATATGTTATTCATGTCATGTGTACAATTGGCAAGTCGTAGCCTGAAATCTAACTAACTAACTAGCAGAGAGGTAGATAATACAAATGTAGCATGTAACCCGTGTAATTCAATTCAGGAAGAGGTTTAGTTTAGGCTAAGAACATGAAAACCATTTATAATAGTTTCCCTCTAGCATATCCCACTCTTCTCTAACTGTGCAAAAACCTTTGACAGTTATGCACTGCAATGCACCAGCTGCATACAATGAATCATAATCTCAACGATTGGAAGAGACAGGTCATATAACATCTACAAGTTTTCAAAAATTGCCATTTCCTGTGCACTTGGACGATAGCTCCTTTGTAGACGATTGTATACGTTGGCTGGAGGAGGCTCGTAGTATCCTTTGTAGAACCTGCCCATACCGCTCGGTACAAAATGTTTTGCAACCTTTTTAGGCACATGTCCAAACCAGGTTACTTCCAATGGGTGGTCGGGAGTGTAATCCCACTTCTGCTCCCAACGCCAGCCTAGGTATTGTGAGTCATCTCCCGCTTCGACAAAGAAGAAACTATACTGGCGAAACTGAAACTCAGGATCCTGATTTGGATCAAGGATATCAGGAGACTCTCGGGAAAGTTGCCAATACACCTCTTTGTTGCGGTCGTCTCTAAACAAGCCAGGACGCTTCCTGCGAAGCGGTAGCAAGTCCTTGATCAACTGCTTGCCTTGGGCAATGTGCATGACCTCGTATCGATGACCACCAACAACTGTATCCGGCAAACGAAGCTTCTCAATCACAGGGAAAAGATCATCGTTATCCGCATCAATACCGAGCAAACTTCCGCTGATCCCTTTGGCATGCATCAAATCTAACCTCTTGAGATGAGGAAAGTCAGCAAGATCCGTCAATGTACCGCTGAATGTGCCATGAAGAGTAATCGTCTCAAGTGTGTCTTTGCGCACACTCAAATCCTTCAGGCTACCAGTCACTAACTTATTACGCTCACACTCAAACTCCTTGAGAGAAGGCAAGCCTGCCAACATACCGAAGTCGAATTTGATCTTATCACAGCTCGAAATTGATAAACTTTCAAGATGAGAACTGTGTGGGAAATGAGTGTAAGTTCTTGTACATCTCATATTATGGTCAATAAACAAAACTCTATACTTACAAATTGAACAAAGAGGGGTACTTTCCGTTTAATGGTGCTCCCCTATCAATATCCAAACTATGTAACTAAATAAAGAAAGTGAGCAAGAAGTTCACAATGTGATGATATCCACTAAGCACGTATATAATCCGTATTTATCATACATATCACACTACTCACATTTGGAAACTTTGAGAGGACCTCATCGAGATTGAGAATGGTCACGTCATCACCAGCAGCAGTCGATTCAATTGGATCCTCTCCATCGGGGTACCTAAAATCTCCTCCCTGACGTTTACTGGAATAACTTGGGCCATCAACACGAATTTGTTGTAAACCGGGTAATACTTCTGCCATCACTACTAAGGCATTGTACATCTTAATACTATCAATTTTGAAGCATCGATACTTATTGGATTCAAGGGGCGCTGACGTTTCTTTAACTGCATCAATAGTCTTTTTACACACACGGCGTACGCGCATAATTTCCTTTAGTGGTAAATGACCAAAGATGTTGGCAAGGATATCAGTACTTAGTGATGTAAAGGAGGCAACAACATCGTCGTCTACGCCATTATCAAGACGTTGCTTTTTGTTGCTTGTTGTTTCGGACATTATTGGTTTTTGATATTACTACTTTGATGGATATTAAAGATATGAATACAATAATATGTAAGAAAGGTATAAAATGTATTGAATATATTCAAGTGGTGTATGATACCAGTTCACACATACCGCACAAATCCAAAAGAATCCCTAACATAACAATATAAAAAGTTTAGCTCCTATAGTATATTACGGTAAAAAGTATACGGTATTGCATACTAGCTGCCTCATACTCTACCAATAGCACCCAACAATTTTCACAATTAAATACCTACCTAAATCTTTTTGATATAGTGAATCAGTACACCTCAATGTATACCCCTATAATAAGTAAATTCACATGAACCGAACTTCGAAAAAGGATTTCCAAAATATATACAAACAAACAATAGTCACCACCAAACCAAAGACAGAAGTAAACAATAAAACAACAAATATCTAACTAACCTTGAGAATAAATATAGCGTTCAGTTGCAATGGTCTCCGTAGATAGTTTGCAACAACTAAATTAAACAATCAATAATCAATAAATTGTGTTGAATTGTCGTACTGTGATCTTTAAGATACCATATTGAGGATACAATACGGTTAAACTCATCCCGTGGGCCAACTCTTCTTCTGACTATCAATCTTAAATCCCTCTATTGCATCAATCAATCATCATCATACCTCTCTTTTCGTACTCTCTATCCCTTCTAAAGTTGCAATGATGAGCATATTAATACGTAGTATCGTCGTTATTATTGTGTTGACAAGTCATGTTGTTTATACGGCTGCATTTCAGACAATAACGCACATGTCCATCAAAATTATAAATGATAAAGTTGATGGCATACCATCCTCACCTGGACGTCGTCGTAGTTCAATAATGATGGCTGGTGGATTCCTTTCTAGTCTTTTCGGTGACGATGGTAATAACAATGGTATTATTGATCCTGCAAATGCAGTTGAAGATATCAGGATTAACAGCGGAAAGGGTGCCACTAATGAAGTTGTCAAGACTGTGAATGGGATGAAACAACGACGATTAGGAGGATCTGACATTATTGTATCGGAATTAGGATTGGGTACTCAACGTTGGTAAGTAGTGAAATCACTGGGAATTATCTCTGCAACTAAGCACACCATATGCATATCTTGCTCACATATACACATCATACTGATTCACTATATGCAATATCTATCAGGGTATCAGCAGACTACAATGCTCCAAACAAAGAAGATGTCTTTGAATTCATGGATAAAGCAATTCTCAAATCTGGTGTGAATCTTATCGATACAGCTGAGCAATATCCAATTCCAAGTGATGATGATGCAAAAGAGGGAGACTCTGAATTAGCCATTGGTGAATGGATGAAAAGTAGAAATCTACACAAGGGTGAAAGTAGAAGCAAGGTTGTTATTGCAACAAAGATTACAGGAGGACGCAATGTGAATCCAAGGAACATTAGAAAGGACTGTGATGGTAGTTTGAAACGATTGGGAGTTGACTACATTGATGTATATCAATTACATTGGCCTGCAAGATATAGTCCTCAATCCAATTGGGGTCAATCCTTGGCGTACGATATTAAAACAGATGAAAATGGGTATTGGAGGAATTTTGGAGGTCCTACCTCTTTTGAGGAGTTGTGCATTTCGATGCAAGGTCTTATTGATGAGGGCAAGATAAGAGGTTGGGGATTATGTAATGATAACGCCTATGGCCTGGCTGGTTGTACAAGAACTGCAAAGGCACTAGGTGTGACACCTCCATGGTAAGTCATGATCATATTTTCCTATATTCATCCGTCAAATCAATGCTTAATCTATTCAATAGTTCTATTCAAGGAGACTTCTCTATGATCGACAGAAAGAGTGAAGAGAATGGCGTAGCTGAGGCCGCTTCTCCATTTAATGAGAACGTGGGCTTTATGAGTTACAACGCCTTAGCGGGAGGAATGCTCACAGGCAAGTATATGGACAAGCCAGCAGCAGTAGATCTAAACGAGAGAGAAAAGGTCATCGAGCAGATGAAGAATCCTCGTGGCAGAATGGACATTTACGGTTGGTCGACTACACTTTACAGATATCGAACAGAAGCGGCACAGGAGGCTATTAAGGAGTATGCCAAAATTGCCAAGAGAAGTGGGATGAGTTTGACCGAACTTGCATTGCGATGGAATCGACAGAGATCTCTTGTTACCACAACACTTGCCGGTCATTCTAACTTGAAACAGCTACAAGAGTCTATTGACTTTTTCACCAAAAGCAAACCATTGAGTGATGACATCATGTGGGAGATTGATAGAGTACATATGAAGAATCGACTGCCCATATTCTCGTCAGATCGCGTTGGCAAAGACTGGGATGGCGAAGGAGAGATTGGTGAGACAATTCCATAGGTATAGAACTGATTTTGTCATACATACGAGTTATGGTAGATATAAATCATTAGACCTAAGATTACTCTTATGTTGGCCAGAGTAGAAGTGCTGCCAACTCAGTATTTGGGTGTAGACGTACCTGTGTATACACATCGGCAACAGATGCTAAGTTATGATAATCATGCCCATCTCTATTCCCATTTGATCGAAGCATATCAATGAATCTCCAGAACGCAGTATCTTTGTCATCACTAGTTGCAGTTTCATATCTCATACTTCTACGAATAGCATATGCTAATGTATTATCCCCACAGTATCTAACATTTGAATTAATGTCCTTTGCGGAGATTGGCCAATGGTAAATAGTATAGTCTACATCATTATTTCCTTCCCCATCAATACCAGTAGAAGAGGTTGTATAAAACTGTTCGATACCATTCCAAAGCAATTGAATATGTCCCTCTCTTGTATCCATTGACCATACGTACTCTCGAGCACAAGATAAAGCCAAGATTGTCCAACCTTCATGCCAAAAGTTACGATTACGATTGATACCCAAGTAGGTTCGTGCTTTTGATAAGTCATTGTATCTAAAATCATTTGATATCTCCTTACATGTTGTTTGAATGATATGGACAATATGCTCACGCTCTGTTGAGTTGTTGTCGTCTTTTGCTGTACTGTCTAATAGTTTAATGTACTCAAGTAAAGCTAGTACTGCTAATGCTTGGTCCACTACTCTAAAATATGGTACATTATCACTAGTACTTTCTGTGTTTGTTGTCTTTCCACTGCTAGCCGATGGACGAAGTGTTGTACCCGAGCCCTGAGACTTACCAATTGTTGTCCAGCGCTTACCATTCCAAAATTGATCAATAAATTGTTTTAGAATGAGAGATTGTTGATTGTATATAGTACTAGTACTACTACTTTCGGTTTGTGCCAACATTGACCAAAAGATAACTGCGATTGCATGTTGTATACATCTATGCTCGGACGACTCGAGATAATAATTAGCCTGTTCAATATCATTGTCATCTTCTAATAATCTAGTATGATCCCACTTTCCACTCCATACTCTACGACGAAACGATGTACCATCCCAAGAGTATTTGAATAGTGAATCGGCAATGCGCATTGAATCATCAAGATATTTTTGTTGATGATGTATCTTTCTCAATTGCAGTGATGCAATACCAGCTAAGCAGTTATGCCATACACCTTCTGAATATAACCCAGTGCTATTATCGTAGAAGTTTGTTATGATATCAACAAGGTTTCCTGAAGAAGAAGTTGATTTTGCATTCCTTCCAATATATCTTTTGACACTTGATATCTTTTCTCATCTATTGACATCAAAAGTGAGAGCGAGGGATGACGGCGGCATGGTGATGTTATATAGATGAATGACGACTGGAAGGCAGAGACTACACTGTAATAGCTGTAACTAGCCACGATGATGATGCCGAAGAAGTATATCATTGTTGAGTTCTAGATGAAAATCATCTTCACTTTTTATGCGTCGGTATCCTAAGGTAGGATACTGCTTGGGTGAAAGTAGAGTAGTAACATCCTAATCAAGATCTCATACCAAGTAATGCTCTGAAAGTATAGGATGTACCTCTCATACACCTTTCTATAGCTGGTTGATTTTTAAGATATCATTCAACATAATAATATTGGTGTATAAAATTGTAGGATACCCTAAGCCTCTAAAAAATGTGTATGATTTGAGTGCATGCCTTAGGTACATACTACCTCTTGGATGATATCTGCTCTTAATCAATGTACTATAACATGGCTACATCTGTTCTTTACTCTGCATTATTGAGTTATCTTAGATATTGCTACGATATTGTCAATGTGCTTGGGCAGGTATCCTTGAAACTAACTCATCAACAACAGCACTGCGGCGAGAGCTTGTCTCCTTGGATTTTGATTCTGTACTTTCATCAACATCATCTAAATTGCTCTCTCCATACAATGTCCCCCACCCATTGTAACATCGGTCGCATATCCGAACAGGTACATTTATCCCAATTGCTGGAATCGGCAGTCTCTTCTTGCTACAAGGATCGCATACTAATCCTCCACAAGCTCGACAGTTGTGTTTATCCCTAGCAGCCTGTGCTTCTGTATCTGAAGTGCTAGCCCAAGTGAATAGACTTGCGCAACAGGCACATGTACAATCATCAGCAAATCCTACCCATTTCGGTAAACCTTGTTTTGCTGCTCGTATTGCTTTCACCTCGAGCAGGCCTTCATAGTATGCTCTTGCCATATGATCAGTGAGCATATTGCCAGCCATGCTTATTCGACGAAGAGATCGGAACTTTCGTGGAACAAATGCTGCTTTGTAGCCACCGCAATGAGTATAGATATGTACTATCCTTCCTGGTATAAACATTCGAGGTAGTGGCAACTCTTCTAATATCTGAGGTGACGAATCATCGTCTTCGGGCACATCAGTATCACTCTCAACAGCTGTAGTTGGCTCTATATTGATATCAGATTCCATTGGTGGCTCGTCAAATGGCACCCAGTCATCACCTGGTCCATTGATCTCTTTTTGAGACTCTATGCTACTCTCATCATCACTCTCGTTAATTGGGCGGTCAATTGAGTCAAAGAAAAGCTCACCCTCAACGTCTAACCCTTCATCATCACTTGTATCATCACTCATTTCATCTATCGGATTTGTACATCCATCGTCCTCGTCGACACCACGAGAAGATTTAGTTTGGTCATTCTGTATTCGCTTCTTGCAAGACTTCTTTAGTCTTTTAGCGGATGCTACGCCTTTCTTCTTCATAAGTGTGAAAGATCCTCTTATCCTTTCAGGCCACACATGATAAGCTCGCTCGGTGATTGCATTCAAGTCATCAGAAAGATGCGTCTTGACCCATGTCTCTCTAATGTATAGCAAGTGCTTCAATAATCCTCGAACACTTGTTGGAGTTAGTCTTGGTACTACATCGTCATGCAATACAACACTAGTGCATAGGCCTAGAGTTAGTGGATGATCCGCTAACCTTGAGTCGACACAACTAGGTGTACCATAGCTGAACACCCTGACAAACCCATCCTCATTAATAGAAGTAGACGATGACAAGCCATCAATACCTTGCCTCTCGAAGTGACGCAATACAAGAATCCCTAGGAGAGAAGCTACACCTCCCCCCAGCGAGTGCCCGACAATTCGAATCTTGTATCCACTAAGTACCAAGTAAAGTAGGGAAGCGATAGCCTCTTTGAATAGATTTTCTGCTGCACCAGCCATACCACATAAGGCAAGACCACTGCCTTGAAAGATAGAAGTCCAGGACTCCTCTTCGGATTTATCTGAATGAGTCGAATCGATATCACCATCTTTGCTACCCAAATCTCCCTTCTCCTCCTCTTGCGGAAAGGGTACCGGTGTTGCTCGAATATCAGTTACAACATCTTGTATTGATGCAGTTCCTCTAATACTAAAGCAGGCAATCTTTTTCCCGTCATGTGCAAACAGAGCTGACGCCGGTTTATCGGAAAAGTTCTCATTATTCATATCTAAGCTGCCTTCTGTGCCGTCAGTAGTATGGTGATGGTTCTGATCTAATGAAGCATATACCAATCGCCATCCTTGTTGAGCAGCTAACAGCTGCATATCAACCTCACACTCGGCATAGATAAAGTCCAATGCAAGTGGGGCATAGAACAGTAGAGATGATATGAGAGTGTTTGGGACATGCTCACACACCGGTTCAAATGGTAGATTGGTTTGAGTTGTTGCAGTGTTGTCTTTCGTACCCTCACCATTATCAACCACTTCAGATTCTTCTATCAATTCGCCACTCGGTTCAGATGTATGATTTGTCGATTTAGAGACTGACATGGTCAAGAGATCTACAACCTTCTCTGAACTAGGGTCATAAACATCCGTCTCATCCAAAATGGAATTATGATAACCCTCGTATACAACAGTATCTCCTGCTTCATCATCTTCGTCTTGCTCTTTTTCAGCTTCAATTGAATGATTCTCATGTACAACCGCTAGCGAAGACGACGGTGTTGATACTAAGCTCTTCTTGTAAGGACTATCATCTTGATCATTATTATCATTCTTGCTTGGTAATTTCAGCGAGTGTATCATTTCCTCACCGTCTGGTCTCACTCCACGCAATGCTCTATGTTGTGCCAGAGCATAAAAGATAGCAGCGCTGAGCTCATGCACGCTCAATGGCCAATTCTTCTTGTTAATACCCAACACACGGCAAAGTAAATCAGCAGCTGCCAAGAACTCCTTCCTGAGTAGCAATCCATAAACTCCTTTTAGGCCATGCTTTCGTAATACCTCCACAGTTTCAAGAGCAACATATGCCTGTGCACCTAATGGTATCTTTCTGGCTAATGTTATTGCCAGCCTCGTTATTCTTTTAGCCACATCCTCAACGGTATCAACTCCAGTCTCAAAGTATGGTGTAAGTTCACCACCTAAGTAGTCACGACATCTTGCAAGTCGCCAAGATACCCTTTCTTCTAAATCTCGAGAATCTAGTACTACCTTGCAACTTTTACATACTCTTTCGGGTACAGTACAATCATATCCCAAGTGGGGTAGTTTATGTACATGATTTGAGTGTGCATGACAGTAAGAGTGTCCACATCTTCTGCAGTGATGTCTGTGTAATGATGGGCTAAACATTTGTTGACACGAATAGCATGATGTAGCTTTTTCCCACTGCGGTTTTGGTAAAGGTCTTGGTGCAATTGTTCTTGCCTGTTCATATTCATTTGAGTCGATACAATCAAGATCTTCATCTTCTCCCTTGCAGGTGTTGTCTTGATCGCCTACTATCTGTTGATCAGAGGATATAATCTTCTCCTCATCTCCATTTTCTCTTGTTCCAGTCTTCCATTCATATGTCCTCCATTCATGAACTAACTGTCGTTCAATCCATGGCAATGTGGTAAATTGTACTATTTCACCAGATGATAAACATAACTGATCTAAATGTTCATCCTTCGATTGTGATGTACCTATTATTATACTATTTTGTTTGATTGTTTCCATTGTAATCTCGTCGTTTGTACTAGCATCATCAGAATTGTTAGAAGTATTGTTGGAGTTTGTAGTAGTTGTAGAGGTGGCAAAGTAATACCCACGTCCACTAACATTACCAATATCACTTGCTCTTAGATATTTCTGCGGTCCATACTTATTATACTCTATTCTCAACTTGTGTATAGATTTGGATAAAGCGGAGGTTGTATATTCATTCAGCAGTATTGGTATACTTTGTGATAATGATGTTAATGTTTTAGATGATAAATGTAAGAGTGATGTTATTGATGGTAGTAGGAGTATTGTTGATGTGTTTGTTAGGGATGTTGTTAAGGATGTTGTTAGTTGAGATGATGATGTTGGTGCATCAGCATTATCACAACTGTGAGATGATATCGTTTGTATCGGTAGATCAAATAACTGTGAATCTTCTGAGTTATATTCTGGCAATTCCAATTGATGTTCTGTATTATTCGCTTTTGCAGAGAGTGAACCACTTTCCTCGGATGAGGATTGTTGAATCTGATGCACTCTATAATTGATATCATGATGAACAGCAACCGCAGCTGGACTTCTTGTACCACTCTTATCTCTTCTTCTATTATCATTGTTTTCTTCTATATATTGATCATCTAATGCAAACCAAGCTGACGGGGGCGGTACAAACTCGTCACATTCTACTTCCTCGTGAAACTTTTCAGTATCAACACTATTACTACTATCACTGCTAGCTATATTGTTATTCATATCACCGCCACCACTACTCTCTACAATCTCATCAGCGGTATCAGCTGCTGTAATACTATGAGAATTCTTCTCATCTAAATTTGTAGTGAGTGATTTTAAATCTTGTATTTCACTATCTAATGAATGTTCAAATTGATCTAATTGTGTGTATATATCATCATTTTCAGTATTGTTAGTATCATCTCCGATATCGTTAGTATTAGTAGAGGTTGGTATCATATTATTAGGTACCTATAACTGTCAGCAGAATTCGCTGTTGAGAATTGTTGATACTTTATTCAACTTTATGTACCTTTGTTACTACTGTTATGCTAGTAATTTGACGCCACTAAAACTTGATATATATAACACTAAATACTAACGTATATCCAGTTATTACTCTGGCTCTTTGCTTCTCAATCTATTGGCAATGCACCGACATCATTTCGACAAATAATACAAACTACAAACTCATTAGTTTTCATGTTGAAAACTCCTTCGAACGGGTATTATGGGGGACCACCATCAATAGAAAGTCTGTCTACATTTAACATTAGGTACCTATGTAATGTGTTGTAATAATAACAATCATAAGTTAGGGAGGTTGGAGATTGGTGATATAGATACTTCTAGATCATCTCAACTAGCTATGTCTTGAGTTGTTGCAGTAACTTAACAGGCAAAAGTCAAAAGTCAATGAAGTGATGTGAAATAACATGTCTCTCTCTAGAGCTCTCGGTATCAATACCTATACAACTATTATGCAATAACTATTGGCAATGATATATCTATTGTTAGCCCTGTCATCAATATTTCTATGTCAATTTGCAATCGGCTTTATCAATGCGCCGTCATTACTGCATAACAACAAAATAAGTACTCATAATATTATGAAGAATAGATGCACAAGTTATACTACACTACTATTATCGTCACCATTGGATGATTTTCTGGGTAGCATATTCGGTAAAGATGATGATAAGAGTGCAAATAGTAAAGAAGACATATCTGATAATACACCTTTAAACAATATAAAAGAAGAAGAAGTTATAAACGAAATAAGCTTATCATCCTTTCAACAGGAATTGGCCAAGCGAAGTCAAGAGGAAGAAGTACCTAGCGATGATGAGCAAGAAGAAGAAGAATTTGATGGATATGCACTTCGAGATTGTATATTTGCAAAGTATGGAGTATGTTTTGATCTGGAGTTTCAGAGAGTAGATTCGTATGGCTTCAGAACTGTATATTTGGTAAGTTGTGTTCAGTTTACTAATGCAGTTTACATGTTCAATCAGTTGCTCCCACACTGTCTCATGTGCTCCTCTTCTGTTTAGAATATCATGCCTTTTATATTGGGTGGCAAGCGGTTTAGACACGAGACTGAGTTTGATTACCTTTGTCACTTACAAGCAGTGGTGAGTAAACCATGCTGTATTATCTTCAAGTATCTCTTCATACAGCTAACAATACATATATCATGTCTACTCTTAGGTTGAAATACTTGTGAAATATGACCAGCTTGAATATGTCTTAATGCAATTAGGAGAAACAGATAAGAAACCTCGTGGCAATACTTCTCCATTGATAGCAGTACCACTTCGATTAGACTTGACTCCAGAACAAGTGGATAAGATTTTGGGTTAACACTAAAGCTACAAATCAGCATCACAACTTTCAATTGCATATGAAATCAAAGCAGCTTCAGCCAAGAGCTGTTCTCTTGCAGTATCATCAACCTTCTTGTCTTCTTTTCCTTCGTTACTGTTCTTAAAAACAATTTCACGTCTTACATCCAATGGTAGTGAAGCTAGATATACAACATATAATACCTCTATCGGACTAATCTCAAGAGTTCGTACACTGGTATTTCGTGTTGTTGAGTTGCAACACTCTCCGGGTGCACCGGCACTTGCTTCTTGTGAGGTAGACAGAAGTTTTTGTGGTATAGTGGATGCGTCCTCATTCATTTTAATCAAGCTTTGTACCAAGATTCGGAGAGATCCAACTAATTCAATTTCTCGTTTGTCAATAGGTTGTAACTGTGGCTCTACTAGCTCCCATATCCGATAGTAGTCAGTAAAATTAGTTGTCCAAAACTTGGCTACTGAAGCAAAAATGATCTGCTCTTTCACACCAATCTCTTGCAGGTATTGTTTGTATTCTCTTCTAATAAAGTCTTTGGACTTCTTTGATCCAAATAATAAACTAAGTGGCAAATGTGATACGGCCGTACCATTCTTATCATTTCCTTCTACACCATCATAACTAAGAGTCATATAACCTCTTGACTTTCCAGTTGACTTGTCTTCTGGAACTAGAGCATCAAATAACAATTGTAATGGCACCCAGTGAGGGCCATACTTGAAGCGAGCTGTATCCAACACTAGTACATGATCAGATGATTCGTCGTATGCTCCAATGGGTGAAAAATGTCCAGTACCCGTTTGTCCTATCGCTTTTCTAGTGTAACTGACTATTAGAAATGATGTAGGGTTTTCATTTGAACACGCCGCCTTCACTGTATTTCTAAATTCTTCCACTGATGAGTCTGATCCAAATATTGGGGTAGTATTCAAACCTTGACATTTAGCCAAACAAGCAAAAGTACTGAATGTAATACCAGTTTGTTTCACTTGATTTATATCCACACAACAGTTGAGCATCGTTTCCTCATACCTAGAAGCCAAAGATATAAAGTTAGAAGATGATGGCAAAACAGAACACACAAATATAACACAACTTACCACCTCCACGGCCCCTTCCATGACCGTCTTGGATCAACAGCTAGAGCATTCAATACAATTACTAGAGTAGTCAATCCACAAAAGGCAGGCTCCGGTTGAGTTTGCAGTTGTTCAATTAATGGAAAGAAGGATGATGTACCGCCAGAAGCCATTGCTGAGGCAAACACTTCACGGCCTTTTGGTGAGGAGAAACTGATTGCAGTTTCTGGTAATTGTCTCCGATAGAATGTTTTGCTGTATGTTTGTGTAGGAGGTACATCTGCAGTATTCGTTGAAGTACTCATTGTTGCAACTAATTGAAATGATGTTGAATATAATTTAGTAGATGACAGAAGTATCAAAGAGCTGAGGATGTTAATGTATTGCATATATATACGTCTGATACACTCGTTGTTCACTTTTACTTTTCTAGATGTCTTGATCAACAGCTGCAGTGTTATTGATAATGTATTGCTTAAATATTATTATATTATATTATTATTATATGTCTGATCATGAGAAGAGTCTGATGCAGAGCACTCTTGTATTAACTCTATCACTTTTTAGATGTCCTGTATTTACTTAATATTCACTGTGCGACTAACATCCGAACACATCAATCGAAATGACATAAATACTGATTTATCAACAATACTGGTAGTATACCAAACCAATTATTCTAATGGATATCTCTCCTAGTATTCTCTCATGTATTGTACCTCTCTCTAGAGAGAACTAATAGAGCTGAAACTTTTTGAGTGATGAATAACTTCCAACAAATTCCAATTCGTCGATAAAGGCCTCGACCACTACCTTGTTGTGCTCTATTTTCCTGCCAGTGCTTGTCAAAGCCATCTCATGTATAGGTGAGGACTTGGGAATGTTCATTGTGGCATATGCATCACTCACGGTGCAGTTACACAAGGACGCCTACACATCGAAGACGAGAGAATCACGAGAGAATCCCGACTTTTCGAGGGAAATCGAGATTATCGATTCGGATGTTTGGGCACCGACCACTACCTTGTTGTGCTCTATTTTCTTGCCATTTGACAACTTTAAAGCCGTCGGACTGAGCGAGATCTCAATTTGTATTAGTAAAATAAACCAATGATAAGTTCTAAACTAATGCCAACTTATCATTGGTTTATTTTACTAATATGTCTTTAGTTGCTTGTGGTATGGAATATTGGTTCTAAGAAATCTCTGTTAGATTCTCAACCAGTGAAAGATAACATTAAGGTTTACATTTTACTTCAAGGTTTTCCACTCGCCGTCTAAACGATGTCAGCCTCTTTTCGACTTCCCTTCCAACATCACAGTCTACATCTTGCTGTACATTGGTTATTTCATCCAAGGCCTTGAGCATGCCTTTATTCTGTAGTTTATATTTGGATACTTCAGTTGAAAGTATCCGTATTTGATGTTCTTGGATCATATTCTCATCTTGTAAAGGCTCGAGTTTTGTCTTTGATTCTACCTTGTATGCTTCATATTCCTCTCGTAACAACTTGACCTCTTGTTTTAATGATGTGATAATACTCTCAAGACAGAATATTTCAGATCGACTCGTTTTCGTAGTATCTGTGAAAGCAAGGCTTTCCTCAAGAGACTTAATCTTCTTATTCAGACGATCATACTCAAGACTCGCTCTCTTCTTTTCATCATTGAGCTTTTCGCTTCGATTGTTGACTTCTATTGATAGCCTCTCAATACGATCTATCATCTCTTTTACCTTGGTCTCAAGAGCAGTAACCTTGGCAGTCTTATCTCTTGTCGTCTTCACTAAAACAGCCTTTTCCTTGGTCATCTCGTCAAGCCTTGATTGTATCTCTGATATATCGGTTTTCAGTGTTGACATCTCACTTTGGATAGTCTCGTTTTCTACCAAGAGATCATCTCTCTTCACAGTAGTGTCAGCAAGAGATGATTGTAGAGCTTGTATATCTTCCTTTTGTCGACTACTCAACTGCTTTGTTTCATGCAAGTCTGCCTCAAGAGTTATAGCCCTACTATTTAGCTGATCTTGTTCCAATACAGCAACATCTTTTTCATGATTAAGTTCCAAAATGTCAGACCTTAGTCTTTCAATTTGCTCACTCATCTCTTGTTTCTGCTTGAACAATTCATTCGTCACATCTTCTTGTGCTTTTCGTGCTGCCACTACGACGGCATGATTATCTTCTAGAACATTTGTTTCTGTCTTTGATTGAAGAAGGTCTTCTTCCAGGGATGAAATCTTGGAATTGAGTTGTTCTGATACTTCATCTTTCTGCTTGGTAAGTTCATTAAGCTCCGTAGTCAAGTCGTCTATGGCCTTGTCCTTCTCTGTCAATTGCAATTCTAGCTTGTCAATAGAACTTTTAGCATCCTCGATCCTCAGTTTTGATGCCTTCACTGCTGCAATAAGATTAGTTTCCTTATCATTAGCATCCTTAAGATGCTGTTGAACGCCGTCCAAGTCACGCTGTAAGCTTGTACCTTTGGCTGATAGACTTTCAACTTGTTGCAGTAAAGTACTATTTTCAGTGTTAAGCGCATCGTTTTCTTGAGATAGGTCTGCATTCTCGGTATTAGAAGTCTCGGCCCGTTTTGTAAGTTCAACCATCTTGTTGGTGGCCTTCTCTTGCTCAAATTGTAGCTGTGAGATCGTATTGATAGACTCATCTTGTTGCAATTGTAGTTTCTCAACCAAAGCACTCCTATCGGCCACTTCTTGCTTTGAATCATCTAACTGTGTTACTACATCATCTCGCTCTTCTGTCAAGGATTCAATAGTAGAGTTGACTTCATCCAATTTAGTCTGTGTTTCGACCTCTAAACCTTCTTTAGCCGTACGCTCATCTTCCAACTGCTTGGTTAGAGTTGAACATTCATCCCTTGATTCAGCCAATGCAGCTGACAATCTTTCACATTCCTTGGTAGATGTATCCTTGTCCAATGTAATCCTTTTCAATTGTTCTTCAGTCGAACTTACAGACTTGACAACAATATCATCCCTGTATTTGGTGAAACAATAGAGCATAGATGTAACACAGTGTATTAGCTCTGAACAATAAAAGATCATTACCAAATATCCTAACCATACAAGGTACTTACATTTTCTTCTCAAGGTTCTGAATAGCCATACTCTTCTCATCCTGTACACGTTTTAATGCTTCCTCGTGATCACTTTCCAGAGTCTTGATGGATTGGATCAACCTCTCTTCCTCCTCCTTTGACTGTAGTAAGTCATCTTCGAGATTGGCAACCTTGGTTTTTAGTTGCATGCGTTCCAATGTGGCAGTCTCCTTTGTTTCATTAAGCTCTATAGAAGTACTTTCCACTTTGGCCGTTAGATCTTCAATCTGAGCAATCACTGCATTCTTTTCATCCTCAAAGCCAGCCACAACTACTCTATGGGTATCCTCCAACGCCGTCATTTCTCCAGTGAGCTTTTCAACTTCATTCTTTGATTGATCAAGTTCAGTTTCTAATGCCATAATCTTGGATGTGAGCTCTTCTGACATATCATCAGACTCTCTGTACAGTTGTTGTAGTTCGGTACTTATTTCCTCACTAGCCTTGTCTTTCTCAGACAACTGCAACTTTAAAGTTTCAATTGAACCTTTCACTTCCTCAATACGACTTTGACATACCTTCAACTTTTCTTGTGAGTCGTTATACTTGGCTTGCCAACTACTTGAATCTTTCGCAAGCATGTCGATAGTTTCTTCCAATTCCAACTTCTCACGAGAAAGTGATGTTGTAATCTCATCACTTTCTGTCGATATATTGAGTAACTTTTGACGTTCTTCTTCCTTGGTATTCAGTTGTTGTTGTATTTCATTACACTTGGATGTGAGTTCGCTAAACTCGGCTGTGACTTGGCTAAACTTGGACATAAGCTCATCTCGTTCGGATGTAAGGTCACTACACTTTGCCTGTAACTCGTCTCGTTCAGAAGTCATACTGGCCAATTTTTCAGCCTCTTCCTTAGCAGTAGCAACATCAACAATTCGTTCATTCAATTGTGTAGCCAACCCATCTCGTTCTTTAGTAAGTACATCAATAGTAGAATTGAGCTGTAATGCCTTGTGAAGTGTTGCCTTCTTGGCATTAACTTCCTCTTCGAGCTTTTGAGTTAGTTCTGTACATTTATCATTTGCTTTCGACAAGGCAATTGATATATCATCCTTTTCTTCGATAACAGTATTGAGTTTGGTAGTCAATTCTTCATTTGCCTTGTCTTTTTGCAGCTTTAACATATCTTCATCATCAGTTGACTTACTTCCGCCAATACTACTAGCAACATGATCAATTTCATCTAATTCCATATCCAACTCCTTCTGATGTTCATACTTACTCTGCCATTCATTTGCATCCTTCTTTAATATATCAATTCCATGTTGTAACTTGGTATTATCTTGTGTTAATGATGAGGTAATGTCATGTAAATTTGATACGAGTACTGAATGTTCCTCTTCTTTATCTACTAGTACTTGTTCGATATTGTCACATTTGATTTGTAAATCGTTACACTTGGTTGTTGATACTGTATACTTGGTTTGTAATTCAGTATATTGGGATGTTAGATTGGTATTCGTATCCTGAAGTTCATTTCGTTGAGTTGTAACCTCTCCCAACTTTGTTTCCAACTCATTTCTCTCTACTGTCAGCTCATTACACTTTAACTTTAAACTATCTCGTTCTGGTACAACAGTACTCAATTCAGTCTCGGCGATTGCAGCAGCAACTTGTTCCTTCTTTAACTCATTACATTTAACTTTCAACTCATCTCTCTCCTTTTTTGTTACTTCAACTGAGGCTCGTAACTCGTTTACCATATTATCCAATGAACCTTGTGCAGCTACTAACTTCTTCAATTTGTCTTTCCGTTCCTTTTCTGACTTTGCAATTTGTTTATATTGATCTTCCATTTCAGTTAATTTAGTATTAGCTATGGATACATCCTTCTCTTTGGCAGATGATAATTCGATAATTAAATCTTTAAGTGAACTACATATTGACGTTAATTTGTTTATATTATCATTTTGTATTGTATTTTCATTTGTTAGTGTTTGTACTTTGGTTAATAGTTGTGTATTGATTGTTTGAAGTTGATCTGATTCGGTTAGGGAGCGTTGTATTGCGCGTTCATACTGTGCTGAAGTCTTCTTACTTGTGTTGGCTTTGGTATCGTTGAGATGACTCTTTTGTATCATATTAAATGACTTTATACCATCATTTGCCACTACGGCTACATTTCCATTCATAGAGTTCGACATATTGATGTGATAATATCCTATATATCTTTCAGTGGCTACATATAATATATATACTGCCCACCGGTTTAGTAGATAGAATCTGTTGGCATTATAATGTATAATAAGTTATACAGAGAAGATTAGCAAGCAGGGCGTGTGATTGATAACACACAACTCCCATATATTCAGCTACAACAAGCATACCATATATACACAGTACAATTATGAGAATGAGAAGCATGGAGATATTGACCTTTTAGTATGAGAGTGGAGAGTTTGCAAAGATAACCAATCTGCTCTCGAGTACACCGCCGCCGCTACATCACTGAATAACAAATCTAAGAAGATATCGCAACAATAGCTCACCTATCTACTACCTAATTGCAATTACTATTTGCCTCAAACGCCACTATTGTATCATAGCAATGAACCGTCCTACTGTCTCTTGCCGCCTAACATTTTGAAAAATAATCTTCTCTTTGATCGAAAAGCCGTCTCCAAAAGTGGACTTATGTCTCATTCGATTTTGTATCCAATAAATTTGGGTATTTTGGGTGGAAAAGGCTTGAAATTTCTCAACTCAACAATTCAACAACATGGCCTTGCTATTCAATAAGAAGGCGGCTACTGAATACAATAAATACAAAGAATATGCTATTGATAGTAATGTTTATATAGTCTACATAGTCTGGTTTTAGTTTTGGAGTTTGTATCAGAGTTGGTTTAACAGATAGGTAAGAAAATTGTATTGTTTTTTGATGAGACACAATAACAATATAACATGTGTATGAGTAGTATGTTATTAATAGATATTCATGGGGAAACATAAGAATACTATTGCGGTGTATATAGTTCTTTTGTGATTCGTATATGGTACGATACTATATCTTTTTGGGTGGCGGATTCTATTTGCAACACCTCTTTGAGGTTTACTATCTCAACAGTACAAAAGAACAATTAACACATCATATTAATAATATTGAGGTGTTGCAATAAGCTCGTATAAACAACACCATACAATAGTGTCACCGGGTTGTTCCTTTTGATTGTATGACACTCCAACGTGACCGCTGTCTTGATACATCGCGATTAAATTTGTTTGGGAGGTTTTTATTGCAACGAAAATTGGGTATATTTATTTATTTGTATTGAGTGTGTTTTTATACTAACCATTTATAACTGTTCCTCATTTTCATTTAGAGTATAAAGACATCAAAAATGGGTTCGGGCTCACGACGTAGCAAGGCATCCAAGTCTTCCAAAAAACAAACATCAAAACAACGCAATAACTATTCATCCTCCTCCGATAATAGTGATAATGTATCATTACAATCAGATATAATATCCACTACCGGATCATACTCTTCACGGTCTAGTTATTCAAGAAGAGATCGACATCATAATTCATGGAAGAATGGTAGCAGCAGTAGTTCATCTAACTCATCAAGTAGTAGTAGCTCGAGTTCATCATCATCTAGTAGCAGCAGTAGCTCTAGTTATAACTCAACATCCAAAACATCTACATATAGTAAAACATCCAAAACATCAACCTATAGTAAAAGTAGTCGAGAACGATCTAGTAGCAACTATGAAAGACGAAGTACATTATCAAGTAGTTTACGTTCCCGATCGGTATCACCCTCCGTGAGTTATCAATCTGATTATTCATCAAGTTATTCCAAAAATAAGAAAAGGAATAAGAAGAAAAAGAAGAAGAAGAGAAAAGGAGGTACAGATTCCGATTCAATTGGTAATAGTATACCTCAATCTACTAGTGAAAGTTATTCACGGGGTGGTAGTTCATTTATTAGTAGTAAGGGTAGTTCATTATTAAGTACTTCTTTGAGAAGTAAGGGTACTATTGATGAAATGAATATGAGTAAGGGTACCATTGAAAGTAAGGGTACTATTGAAAGTAAGGGTACTGTAGAAGATGATGAAATTATGAGTAAGGGTACAGTTGATGATGACAATATGGAAGAAGACAATTATTCACAAAATCAGGAAGACAACGATATTGAAAAGGACAATATTGATACAAGTATGAAATCCGACTCTGGTACCGAAAAGGATAATATTGACACAAGTATGAAATCAGATTCTGGTACACACATGAGTATGAAATCAGACGAGGGACATAGTAGTAGTGTTATACTATCCGAGAATGGTGAGATTGATAATGTTAGTGTAATATTATCAGTGGCCGATGAGAAATCTGCCAATTCGTCACAATCTTCGGAAATTGTTAGTGTTGTGGCTTCATCCAATGGAGAATCTAAATCAGAAGTAAGTGATGAAAAGTCTGCTAATCAATCGTTGCCCGAGGCGGCTGACGAAGAGTCGATTAATAAATCCAAATTTGCTGATGACGAAAAGTCTGTAAATGATATGTCCAAATCGGATAATGATACCATGAGTGATGATAAGTCCAAGTCAGATAATGAAGAGAAATTAAGTGTCCAATCTGAATATTCAAATTATTCTGAAAGAGATGATGGGTCATTATTTACTGAATCGGATGATGAGGTATTACTGGATAATATGATGTCAGATGAAGATGATGAGAAAGAGGCAGCCAGTGTATCAAAGGAGGAACTAGCTAATGAAGAGTCATCGAGTAAATCTGAAGAGGGAGAATCATTTAGTGAAAAGTCAGAAGAGGAGGCAGATGATGTATCACAAGATGGTAAAAAGATAGGGAAACAACAACGAGAGATTGATTTCAATGAATCTACAGCATCACAAGCCTTCGGTCAACATGACAAAGTAAACTTTTTCCCCCAGCGGAATGATTCCATCGTTATAGATGAAGGTGACGAGGAGGACGAAGATAAACCACATCGCAGGATTGGTGATTTTAACGAATCTACAGCCTCACAAGCCTTTGGTCAACACAATAATGTAAGGTATTTCCCTCAGCGGAATGATTCTATTATATCCATAGATGAAGATGGAGAAGACATACCACAAGACGATCAACAGCGCAGGATTAGTGATTTTAATATATCTACAGCATCGCAGGCATTTAACCAACATGACAATGTTAACTTTATGTCTCGGGGCATGTCGTCTCGGGGCATGTCGTCTATATCAGATGACGGAGGAGGAGTAGGAGGTGGTACAGATTTCAATGAATCTACTGCCTCACAAGCCTTCGGGCAACATGATACTGTTAACTTCCTCTCTCGTCAGGAATCATCCATGTCGGCAATGTCTGAAACAAGTCAAGATGATAAACTAGAAGTAGTGGCATCAGAAGAAGAGAAAGAAGTACCGTCACCGCCGCAATCATTAAATGGGCACACAAAGTCTGTAGAGGATCAATCTGATAAGTCCGCTTCCGCAGAGGAATCAATCTCGAGAGAAGAAGAACAAGAAGAATCAGAGGGTACATTGAGTGAAGAATCAGAATATTCAGAAATAGAGGATGATAAATCTGATGCAGAAGAGGATCGATTGGAACAAGAGAAAGTTGCTGCTGAAAAGGAGATTAAAGCCAAGGCTGCGGAGACCGAGAAGGTTGGGAAAGATAAGCTGGAACGAGAAAGATTGGCAGCTGCTGAAGAATTAGCTAAAAGGCAGGCCGAGAAAGAAATGGCAAGAATAGAGGCCGATCGATTGGCAGTTGAAGAAGAAGCGGCAAAGAAGGAGAAACAAGCTGAGATTGATACGCTTGATAAGGAACGGATAAAACAGGAGCAGATATTGGCTGCCAATAAGAAGGCTAAGAATGAAAAGCTTGATAGTGAGCGAATTGGACGTCTCGAACAAGACAAGTTAGAGCAGGAACGGATAGAGTCTGATAGGTTGGAACAGACTAGACTTGCCGAGGAGGCTAGATTAAAGGCCGAAAATGAGCTTCTAGAACAAGAAAGAGATTTGGAGAGACAGATAGCCGAGGCAAAGGCAGCTTTCCTAAAGGATGTACAGGAATCTCTTCGTACCAGTGCTGAAGAACAAGAATTTGAACAAGATGCCAATGCAATAAAACAACAGGCTGACTCAATTGATAAGAGACTTGAGGAAGAAGACAAGTTTGAGAGAAAACTTGCTAGATCAATGCCTTCACCTGGATTGCGTGGTTCTCTAAAAAAGACACAATCATCTCCAATACAATCAAATACATTGAGAACATCGCAGCGGTCATTAAGATCTCTACAATCATTAGGATCATCCAAGTCGAGTAGCGGCGGACGAATCCGACGTAGAAGTTCAAGAGGGAGTTCTTCTTCCAAGAAGTCTGCTGATAGAAAGCTCTCCCCATTGGATAAACTCAAATTAGCACAGTCCAAACTTAAAAACAGTGATAATGGCGAGGGAGGAGGGAACTTCAGACGAGAGGAGTTTGCAGAACTTCTTGAATCATCCATTCGAGATCTCCAAGATGGTATGGAAGATGACTCAAAAGATGAGGAGAAGAGGATGAAGCGCAGGCTTAGCAAATCAGAAAGCTTTGAATATAGTTCCCCGGGTTACACGAAGAAATCATCATCTTCTCGGAGTAGACATAGCGCACGTGGCAGGTCTGCGAGATCATTAGGTAATAGTCGGGGAAAGAGTGGCAGTCGGAGTAAGCGGTCATCTCAGAAATCTGGCAGCAAGCCACGCCGTCGTTCTACTGGTGACAGTCAAGAGTTTGAAGGTGTCACACAAGAGAAGACTGGGTCAAAAGCATCTGTACCTAGGGGTGTTAAAAAGGCATTGGCATGTTGCAAAGGAGGAGAGGCACTGCCCAGAGAAACTGCCGTGTCAAATGTCGTGCGTCGATTAGTTTCCAAGATTGATCGAGAGGAGATAATTGCCGATGAAGACGATGAAACGGGTCCCTCTTGTTGTGTGGCCATTTTATCATCTCCCTCAGATATTATCCCTCCCGGTTATGGAGGTGGAGAGGGCAAGACAACCCTTGCTGCCTTGGCTTGTGTCCGCGGTGATGTACGAACACGATATCATCAAGGTATTGCTTGGCTCAACAGAGAGAATCGTCCCCTTGACCTTGACTTTGAATCTTACTCTAAAGCCTTATCTGATATCTGTAGGCAGATTGGTGTGAAGCCTCAACAGTTACGTCTAAGTCCAGTTGTGCGCACTCCTGGTGAGGATGGTCAGGTGGCAAAGCTACGTATGCAACGGCACATGAAGGAAGCACAAGTTCGGATGGGCAAGTTATTAACATCATTACAGCGCAGCAGTAAGAGATTGTCGAGGAAAGATGATAGTGAACTGCATACAAGTGTATTGATAGTTCTAGATGATGTTTCAGACGAATCAGACATTGAATGGTTTCAATTCCGACGAGGTGGTAAGATTGGCAATGATCAAATTAATGACCTTCTCATAACATCGCGGGAGCCCAAGATGGAGAAAGTGACACCGATTACAGTGCCTGAATTGGAAACAAAAGAAGCACTTCGATTATTAACAACCGAGTCTGATCTACAAAATAATCATCCTCTATCTAACAATCGTGTTGCGAAAGGACTTGTTAAGGAGTGTTTGCATCATCCTCTCACGATCAAGTTTGCAGGAAGATGGTTAAGCTTGAAGAGGGCAACATCCGGTGGACAGAAAGGAATTGATGAGATATTGAACGAGATCAATACTGCTATGGTCGAGGCAAAGGACGAGCACTGTGGTGATAGCGTGGATGTCTTACACGCCTTGCTAAAACGAGCCATGTCACCCCTTGTGAAGGGTAAAGGTACGTCCTTATGAACAGTCTTACTTTACTTCACATATTTCTCAACATATCTCACTAACTTGCTTTATTCCCTCCTGCCTATATCATTTACAGCAACGACAATTGTTCGTCTGTGTTTTGCTGCTCTTATTGACGTATTCTATAAGGAAACGTGCTTGGCGTTAGTTCAGTTAGATATAGCAAACGACTTCTTTCTCAAGGTTGTGGAGAACGAAAAGGAAGTTCTTTCTCAAAGTGATACATTCTACAAGAATAACGGAAGACAATCAGCCAAGCTTGTGCCTGAAATATTGGGAGCTATGGGTGTATTTAATATCACAAAGCATAGCACAGGTGAAAGCTCAATCCAAATCGATCATGATCTTATATGTCTCTTCAGCCATACAATTCACAGAGACCAAAGCATGCAGCATCTAGTCACAGATGAGGCTATACAGCGTTGGAATAAGGCATATGTGCAATCGTATTTCGATCAAAAGAAATCTCTGTGGGATGACCTCCAGCCTGACCACTCACGGAAGTATGCATTAGGGAAGATGCCAACACACATGATACAAGCAGAAATGTTTGAAGAGACCGAGGCACTGATGCTAAATGAGAGTTTTATCCGTGGTAGGTTTTGGTCTTTAGGGTGGACAGAAGGTACAAGGCTTCATGTCACCGATACTGAAGCGTTTTGTAAACAGTTACAAAGATGTAACAGGAAGAAAAAGAAAGCTGATAAGTCTGACGAAGATGACTACTCGTCAAAACTAGTTGATGTCTGCAGGCAGCTAGAAGCAGTATTGATGGAAGAAGTGGCCCGTGAAAGTGGTGGCCCAAAGGGTAGATGCAGTACACTCGAAGCTGGACGGTGTCTTCATGAAATCAGTGTATCTCTTGCCAGGTTTAGAATTTGGGACGAGGCCTCACGGTTCTGTAGTTCCTGTGTTGAGCTTGTGGAAAGCAATCTTGGACCTTCTGACCTGGTTGCTAGTTTGCTCTACAATAGTAGTGTTATGCATGTAGAGGCAAATCAATTTGAGGAAGCCGAGTTAGTGATAGGAGATTGTTTAGATATGAGAGTGAAGACGTGTGGCACTGAAAGTATTTGGTATGTGAGAGCATTGTGCCAATTAGGTGACATCTTGTCAGCGTCAAGTGACTACTCAACTGCTGATACGATCTTCAACAAGTGTATTGAAGCGCTAAGAGAAATGCCAGCTCGTTACCACCTTGACTATGGAATCGCTCTGTACCGACTGGGGAGGAATCAGCATAGAAGAGGAGGATACCTTGATGAGGCGTTACACTGTTATGAAGAGGCACTTGAGTATGAGAAAGCTGAGCTTGGTTCAAATCATATTTTCATCTCATCTGTTCTAATGCATATGGGCGATCTATTGCTAGATAATGATGATGCACAGCAAGCGAAACACACCATTACGGAAGCTCTTGACGTTTTGAGTGAAGTTGATGACTCAACGTGTCCTTACTTTGAGAAGAGTATCAAGTTTGCCATTGCCAAAGGCAAGTTGCTCAGTATTGAGGAGAAATCTGATGAATGCATTGCAAAATACCAAGAAGCTTTATCACTCCTTCACAAACATGCCCCGACGAAGAAGAAACGAATAGCTCAAGTCAACTCAATGATTGCTTCTGAGCATGAGAAGAAAGGCAACTATTATGCTGCTGAAAAGTTCTACTCTGAAAGTGTTAGAACATCAAAGGCTTGTTTCGGTGCCTTTCATCTTGATACTGCAGAGGCGTTGGTGAATCTTTCTGGTGTCAAAAGTGCATTGAGTGCTTTAGGTGAGGTTAAGGAGGGTGAACCTCTGCCTAGTGAACGTAATTCTCAAGCATCAGGTTGCTTGATAGAAGCGATTGATATCCAAACATCAAGACTAGGAGACTGTGACGAGCTTGTCATTACACTCAGTATCTATGGTTCGCACTTAAGAACCATTGGCGACTACAAAAAGTCAGAGTTTATATACCTCCAAGCACTGCGAATCTTGAAAGGGCTTGAGGGAGATCAAGATCTGACTCTGTTGGATACATTGTTTGGATTCGCAGAACTCAAGATTGCTATGCGCAAGTATAATGGTGCCGCAGAATGTTATAAGCGGTGCCTGGCGATTCAAGAGAAACTACACGGCAAGAAGCACGATGATATTGCCACTACACTATATGCAATGGGAGTAATGATGGATAAAAAAGGTTTATACTCTGAGTCATTAGGCCATTTAGCCAGATGTCTAGTCATGCGAGTTCAGCTACATGGTGAGAACAATTCAGATGTAGCAGATACATATGATATGCTAGGCTTTGTCGAGGCCAAGAAGGATCGAAGAGCCAAGAAGGGAGATTTCGATGTTGCTCTCAAACGACTTACTAACTCACTCAAGGTTAGAAAGGCCGTAGGAGACAAATTAAAGGAAGCTGCCACGTTGTTAAACCTTGGCAACCTATACAAAGAAAGGAAAGAGTTTGATTCGGCATGCCAACATTATGATGATTGTTTGAAAATAAGAAAGTCTGAACTAGGAGAAGTTCATCAGTCTGTTGCAGATATACTCATGGAACTCGGTAATGTACAAAGTGATATGGAGAATCCTGATATAGCCGTATCATATTACAGGGAAGGTGAGTTCTGATCAAACTGCTGTGCATTCACTTATCTCTCTTTATATGAGTGTCTCAACTTTCTCTGTTTATGGATATTTCACTCTTCCCGCCAGCTCTTCAAGTAATGATAACCTTGAAGGGAGAGTCAGATCCAAGTGCTGCCGACATCTTTGTGAAGGTAGGAATGATCAATTTCCGTGTAGGTAGACTTGAACGTTCGATGCCATTACTTAATAAGGCTATTGATATATATCGGGAAGGAGGGACAGAATACGAATCAAAGTTGGTCTCTCCTCTTTTCGTCATCGGAAACATTCACAAGCTTCTTAAGCAATCAAAGAAAGCAAGAGGAGTTTGGTCAGAAGCATACGAATTGAGTACAAAGTATAATGGCTTCAAATCTGATAAAATACTCAATAAGGTACATCTTGTTTTGCAACAATTGATAGAAAACAGTGATGAAGAAGAAGAAAAGGAGGAGGAGGAGGAGGAGGAGGAGAGTGTGAAGAAGCTTCCTGCAGACACTGATACGGTGCCAAAGAGGGAATCAACAGAGACAGGTAGTAATGAGGTAGAACAAAAGAAGGAGAAGAAGGAAAATAAGAAGAAGACATCACCAGCTGATACTGATATAGTAGAGATAAGTACTGACGATGCAGAGAAGAAGAAGGAAAAGAGCAAGAAAAAACCTGTTTCTGAACAGAGTGAGGCGGCAGAGGATCGCAACGATAATAATGTTGAGGTAGAAAAGAAGAAGGCGAAGAGTAAGAAGAAATCTTCTTCTGCAAAGAGTGAAAAAGAAGAGGAGCGCAACGGAAATGGTGATGAGGTAGAGAAGAAGAAGGTGAAGAGTAAGAAAAGGGAGAAGAGTAAGAAGAAGAAATCGTCTGCTGATACTGAGGCCAGTAGTTGAGTGAACAAGAAAGCGAATGTTGTTCTGACAAGTTCAATGTGTATACCTGTAGAGATTAACAATACTCATAAAACTATTACAATGTATATATTTTGAGTACTAAAACATCACCTTTATTGTATCTAATCTTCCTAACTAATCTATGATTATACTTTACTACCACTCTTAATATTGAACATCTCAGAACACAACACTGAAACACAAGATGATGAAAAGGATATACGTTGATATAAAGACAATTGAACCATTATTTGTAGAAACTGGAGAATCGTTGTTTGATTCTTCCATTACTGGCTTTTGAGTGTCTAGACTTTGAGTAGGATTTGCTGATGCCAATGTGGTTGGTTGACTAGATGGCTATAATATTATGGAGTTTGGGTACAGTCGCTTTAGCACTTTGTCATTACAATAAGCAACATCATGCAAAGAAACAGTAGTATACTTACCTCAACTCCACAATCAGAAGCACAAAACGGTCCTTTCTTATCTTCTTGAGGTTTCGTAGTAATGTTACAAGCTGAATTTGTAAAGACATCATCAGCATGCTTATATGGAAAGTAATCTCGCCATGCACATAGGTTTTGATTGTAGGATGCTGCGCTGTACAAAAACCCGTACATATCAGTTACATTTGATACATCCCAATTGCTAAGGTCAGAGTTGAAGGAAGTTGCTCCCTCGAAAGTCCAGAATAAGTTGTTCAAGCTTGATGTTGTATTCCATGAATTCAGATCTGCGTTGAAGTTTGTCGCCCCCTTGAAAGCACCACTCATATCAGAGACACTTTCAACATTCCAATTTGATATACCACCATTCGTAAATGAAGTAGCATCTTCAAATATGCCTGAGATGGAGGTAACCTTTCCTGTGTTCCATTTTGAGAGGTCTCCATCGAACGAACTAGCTCCGTCAAACATCCAACTCATCTTTATAACACTTCTAGTATCCCATCCATTGATATCTTCATTAAACGTATCCATCATCTCGAATAAATATGAAAGATCAGTTATATTGCCTACACACCATGAATTCATCGGGTGGCCGTAAGTTTGTGAAATGGTGCACTCTTCATTATTGGCACAGTCTTGATCAATATAATCACGAACGGCAGTATAAAGTACACCGTTGAAACCACCATCAGTTGCATTAAAACATGTATAGTTTGTGGCGGTAACAGTTGAGAGGAGATATAGGAAGTGTAGTATTGTAATGAGTATCAAATTATAATTTTGTGGAGGTATCATCGTTGGTATTTTTGTGTATGTAATTTTAGACCACCGCCGCCGATCGATAAATTATCATTAAACAATCGATAATATCGTATTGATTACTGCACAACACATATAGTTGTTAATATCCTCTATTCTTGTTGATTGTTGAATAGCCTAGGCCATGAAAATACGGCGTATCGTCGTCAAATATTCGTACGTTTCTATCAGAAGTACAATTTTCGCCCTCTTGGCAGTTTGTAAAATTGGAGGAGTTGCCAAGAGAAGGAGCCGTGGTGGTAGACAAACAAATAAATAGGCGGCGGCAGGAATTATCTAGATAGAGATATAGTACTATATTGGATTGTTTTGTGTATTGATATATATTGCGCAAACATTGGTAGTTTAATCCAATCGAGAACAAAACAATCACAACAACTACCACTACTCCGCAAAACCTAACCAACAAACAAGAAACAATATAAACAATTGAATTAGTATTGCAATAAAATAATAATACAAAGATGGAAGTAGGAGCACACGTATGGCTATGCACACCCACCTCCCAATGGGGATGGGTACCAGCCCGTATAGTCGACCGTGAGGAAATAACGAACGATTCTCCTAAAAACCAATCTGACCAAGGAGAACAGAAGAAACCAAGATGGGGTGGTATTGTTAAAAGTAAGAAGAAGAGTAATATGGTGAAAATAACATTGAGAGATGATACCTCACTAAGTCGTTCCAATAGTGCTGCATCCTCAAGTGACAACGGCGGTCCATTAATTACACCCCGTAACAATTCTAACAACGGTCGGATGTCAATTGAAATGTCTAATGAATTAAATTACTTTAGTAACATACCACCCTTCACTACAACGGTATTAGTCGATTCCAATACGTTAAGTAATGCAGACCATCCAGATATTAAATTACGGAACTTACCAACGTCACATCAAAATTCAGGTGGTGATCCTGAAGCACAGGTAATTACCTCACCATCCACTCACTTAGATTCAAGTGTAGTTGGTGGCGTACATGATTTAATTGGTTTAACACACTTACATGAACCTGCCATATTACATGCCTTACGATTACGGTATGATTCCAATATAATTTATACCTCCACCGGTCCAATATTAATTGCTATTAATCCATTCCAAAGTATGGAACATTTATATTGTTCAGAAATTATGGAGGAGTATCGTTTACAGGGTGAGGGTATTAGTGGAAGTGGAAGTAATGTGGTGGGGAGTAGTGTTACTCCATTCAAGAAGGGGGGTAATACTCCTTACAAGCGTGGTGGTGCTAAGAGTGGTGTGAGTGGAAGTAAGTTACCACCCCATGCATACAAGACTGCCGATGACGCATACCGTGCTATGAAACGTGGATTGGAAAATAGCATGTTAATGACTACTAGTGCTTCTGCTGTCAAGAAGTCCAAGGCTGGTAGGTCTGGTGGTAGCGGTGCCTCCTCCACACCAACGAATCAATCCATCTTGGTATCAGGAGAGAGTGGTGCAGGTAAAACTGTCACTACCAAGATTGTATTAAATTACTTTGCCATGTTAAGTAAACAAATTCAAGAAAGTGATCAACTGGCACGATCTAATTCATCACCCATGGTCCGTTCCTATTCCTCCAAGGGTAAGAAACAATCACCCTCAAGTCGTATGAGTAACGTGAGTGTTCCCCAAGACACAGAAGAAGTATGTATTGAACAACAAGTTTTACAATCAAATCCTATACTTGAGGCATTTGGTAATGCACGTACCCTACGTAATGATAATTCATCAAGATTTGGTAAATATATTGATATTAAATTCACACCCCAGGGCAAACTTAGCGGTGCTTCCATTGAAACATATCTACTTGAAAAAGTCCGATTAATCCATCCAAGTTTGGGTGAACGTAACTACCACATCTTTTATCAATTCCTCGAGGCAGCAAGTATACAAGAACGTGAAGAATTCGGATTAGATAGCTTTGATGTGAATGATTTTAAGTTATTAAATGGCACCGGAGGTGTTTATGATCGTAGGGATGGCGTGAATGATGGTGATATGCATATTGAAATGTTGGATGCAATGGTAAGTCAGAGTTGTTGTGTTTGAATTTTATCATTTGGCCTTTATCACTCACTTGCTCATGAATCTCATCTATTCAACTCTCAACTCTTCCTTAGGTTACCATTGGCTTCACATCTGAAACAATTGCCTCACTTTTGCGTCTAATCAGTGCCATTTTACACCTTGGCAACATCACCTTCACTGGGCATCATCAATCGAACGCACAGGGTATGTCTGATGCATGTACCATGGATAAGACACACAATGCTGTCACTGCTGCCAAGTTGTTGGGTGTTACATTAGATGATTTGGCGTACGCGTTGACGTATCGTACCATCCGTGCTGGTAACGAAATTGTCCATTCTCCCATTACCAAGGTACAAAGTGAAAAGGCATGTGAGGCATTAATGAAGGCTACGTATGGTGCCGTGTTTGACTTCATCGTCACCAAGGTGAATGAAAGCATCTCTGGGCATGGTGCTCATGTTGAGAACGGTAGTGCATCGATTGGTGTACTTGATATCTTTGGTTTTGAAACATTTGAAACCAATAGCTTTGAACAGATTTGTATCAATTACACAAATGAGGCGCTCCAGCAGCAATTTAACAAGTATGTGTTCAAACTAGAACAGGACGAGTATGAACGTGAAGGCATTTTATGGAAGTTTATCTCATTCCCCGATAATCAAGACGTGCTTGATTTAATTGATCAGAAACATATTGGTATCTTGGCATTATTGGATGAACAATGTATCGTACCCCGATCGAATGATCAAAAGTTTACACGCTACCTGTATGCCAAGTGTGATGAGCAGGCACGTTTCAGTGCCACGTCGGCTCAACGTGTGGATTATAAGTTTAGTATTGAGCATTATGCTGGACCAGTTGAGTATTCGACTGATAATTGGTTGGAGAAGAATAAGGATCAATTACCCTCAAGTAGTGTCAATTTGTTGAAGGGTGCCAACTTTGACTTGTTGGCTCTGATTCAGAAGTACATCCGCTCTGAAGACCGTGAAGGACGTGGATCCGTTGCAACGAAATCCGTAGGGGCACAATTCTCAGCCCAACTAGCTCAACTTCGCTCTCGTATCGATACCACCGTGCCACACTACATCCGTTGCCTTAAGCCTAATGATGAGCTCGTACCTGATAGCTTTGATCCTAAGATGATTGTTGATCAATTACGCTGTGGTGGTGTCCTTGAGGCTGTTCGTGTTAGCCGTGCTGGATACCCGACACGTTATCCTCATGATGTTTTCAAGGCTCGTTATTACATCTTGGGCGATGCCAAGGATAGGAAGGCTGCAAGCCCTGTCGTCAAGAAGTGGGGTCGTGGTGCAGGTAGTAGCAATAGCAACAAGGAAGAATCGGAAGTGAAACGATTGGTCAGCAAGATTGCATTTGATATTTGGGAAGCTGATCATGAAGCGATGATGTTGGCATTGGAGAATGATGGCACTCCCGTTGCTAATCGTTCAAGAAACTCGACACAGGGTAATGCCAAGTATATTAATGGTCACATGAACCTCGTCGCTGTTTCGACTGTAGCTACACCTCCAGAACAACGCAAGAAGATTGCTGCCAATAAGAAGCGTCGGGAGAATGAGTCATCATACACTACTAATGGTATTGCTCGTCCTGAGACAGCCGCTGAGTTCTCATCGTTGGACTTTTCAAGCAGATGTGCCATTGCGGGCCTTCAGCTTGGTAAGACTAAGGTATTCCTTAGACGTGAGGCATTCGACCGTATCGAGGCATTGCGTGCACAAAAGTTTGGCAAGAGTGCTACTGCAATTCAAAAGATTGTCCGTGGTGTTCAGGGCAGGCAGTACTTCAGAAGGCTAAAAGAGGAAATGACTTTGGCTGCTTTCATTATCCAGCGTGCCTATCACGCATATGTTGATAGGTTGTTCTACCTTGAAATGAACGAGACTTTAATTCCTGCAGCTGTCAAGATCCAAGCCGTTGTCCGAAGTGTTCAGGCACGTGAATCATACTACAACTCAATCTACTCCGCCATGCGTATTCAAGCCTTGGTCAGAGGATATCAGGTACGTTCTCAAATGACAAGGCATGAGCCCGTTTCATCTCCTCTCCATTCTTCGTTTGAGTCATCCTTTATTGGTACCTTCGAGGACCCCATGCTTAATGAAGATAGCCAGGCATTGGTACCTGTCGAGCAAGCTGTTGTAGAAGTCACGAGTGAATGGGTTCAACTTCGTAACCTCGTCGCTGATGAGAATTGGGCTGCCGTTGAGAGCACAATGGATCAATACCCTGAGCTTGCAGAGAAAGTCGATCCTACGAATGGAGAGATGCTCTTGCATATGATCTGTCATCATCCCAACGTATGGACTTTGCTCGTTGACATGGTCCTTGTCCTTTATCCCAAGGCATTACTTCACAAGGATTCGATTGGCGCCCTGCCTCTTCATCATGCAGCAGCTCATGATAATGTTGCTGCCTTGGAAATCGTCTACAGTGCATACAAGGAGGGTACAAATGATGTTGATACCAGTGGCCGTCAACCAATTCATGTTGCAGCTGAATTTGATGCCGCGGAAGCTGTCAAGTTTCTACTTGCCAAGGCTCCAGAGGGAGCATATACTGCGATTCATCGCCCAGGTGAGGATGGCGGAGGTCTTCCATTGCATATTGCATGTCGTCATCATTCCAATATGAGTATTATTACAAGTCTCCTTGCCGAGAATTTCTCAAGTGCCAAGCGTGCTGATGAGAATGGAGACTTGCCTCTTCATCTTCTACTTCGTAACGGAGAGGCCGTGGAACAGGTGACGGTGAAGACTGTTCTTACTTGCTTTGCGTCTGCTATTTCACGGACAGACAAGAATGGCGATTTACCGTTGACTGTTGCTATTAAGAGTTCATGTAATCCAAGTGTGGTGAATTATCTCATGATGCAATACCCTGAGGCTTGCAGATTGAAAGATGGCAGTGGTCATAGTAATCTACACTTGGCGTTTGAACATGGTGCAGATGATAGGACCACGCTTGGCTTATTGAATCATGCTCCCGAGGTACGTCTTGTGTATTGTGGCAGCTATTTTAAGTTTTGTGTCTGAGCTACATCGTCCTCATCTTTCTTCTTCAAACATCACAGCTTGCCAATCTTGTTGACAAACAGACTGGAATGATGCCAATTCAAGTAGCCACCGAACATGAGCACTCTCACTTCATCGTGCATCACCTTTTGAAACAAGATCTCCCCGTTGACACTAAAGAGAAGGTCGCAGCCAAGGTTCAAAGTCACAACTTTTCTTGGAACCACATTGTCTCCGACACTGATGATATGTACTACCCCGTTGTTAGTAAGGTTCTTACATCGTGTACTCAGCCTCAAGTCCTTGCTTTAGCTCATGTTGAAGGCCCCGATGGACGTATTGCTTTATCTACCGCTACACCTGTTTGCAAGCATGAGATGCGTGTAATGCTCAGACTTTTCAACACACTTGAAGTAGTGAACCAGCGCCCTGCATTCTCCAATCCTGAGAGTGATACTCAAATTTTCTATGCATTAAGATATGAGCCACCAAAGCACGATAACGGCCAATGGAGCTTAGTTCATCAAGATAATAAGAAGGATGGAGACTACCTTGAAGATTGGGATGATGCATCTCATGTCTCTGGCTTGTCTCGCATGAGTTCCAGATCGAATCAGTCGTTGTCAAGCAAGGCATCTCAAGTAAGCATTGATGAAAAGATGAGGCAGATTAAGAAGGAGAAGGGACAACAGGTTATTGCCAAGCTTACTAGCCGTTCGGATGTCGTAGAAAGAGAGTTGAAGATTAGGAAGGAGTATCAGCTATCTCGTCATTACGTCCCTGCTGTTATCAGTGTTCACCACACTGTTCAGCATGCAGCTTACTCAGAAGCGATGGCCGAACCTGGCTACTGCATCACGATGGAGGGTGCTGACACTACTGCCGAGAATCTCATGTTGGACATGAGGAAGTACGGCAAGTCCTTCTCGAATAAGGTGTTGAAGCGAATTGGTATCTCGTTGTTACACATGCACGAGCATGGACTTGTTCATGGTGACTTTGGTACTCACAATATTGGAAAGTTTAAGAACCGTTGGAAGCTGTTGGGTGTTGGGGGAAGTAAGGCGATTGGATCGCCTACTGACCCTAAGCGTGGTTTCTACCATCCACCCGAGACTGTTGTGGTGGAAACCAAGCGTGCACCCTTGGGTAAGAAGGAGGTTGTTGCCAAGGTTGTGTCCATCCCAGCTCAACCAACACATGATATCTGGGCTTTTGGAGTTGTTATGTATGAGGCTATATGTGGCGTGCCACTATCTCCATATGCCTGCCGTGGCAAGCGCGCTATGAGTGCAAATGAAGTAGCCAAGATTGGCCGTTGGGACCAAGCCAGTCTTGATAGGGCACTCCGGCATGTAAACCCTAACGAACGCGATGCTGTGAGTCTTCTTCGGAAGCTACTTCATCATAACCCAAACAAGAGGTACAATAGTCTTAGGGAAGTTCTAGAACACAGCTTTTTTGATGGCAGTACCGAAGATAGAGTACTCCCAAAGAGAGAGTCAGCCGCTTCGAAGCCTCCAACACAACCATTTGCCACTCCTAATCAGGTGTCAAAAAACGGTCAAGGGTCAGGGAATAATTTGGGAGGGTTCCTTGACCAAGAAAACAGTAATAATGGCATCTCTCGGGGTTTGATGCGTAGTAACAAGAAAAAGGGGAATGACGGGGTTAGTGTTGCCTCTGCTAAGTCTCGTGGCTCTGTCTTTTCGCGAGGATTGAGGGCAAGAATCCGCAGGGCATAGATCTGAGGATCAGTGACTTGATTAATGTGATGTTTGGTTTTTGTTGTACTATGTAATTAGAATGTTTTGTTTTGGACGTGTTATAAAATTAGAAAGTTGTATTTACGTTTGACCAATTAGTGTTGCTATCTTATCTTACGCAATGTGAGAGCGATACCCATATATACATACAATATCTACGAGACACAAAGTAACATATCCCTGTCTATAGAAAAGTGCGCGGTGCATCTCAACTTTCACACTCTCTGTTAATTAAACCACACAATAGACAGTAAAGAGACGACGGATTCCTCTCTTCACACCATAATGCTATTTACTCGGTGAAAACATCTACTAATAATTACAATAATATTATACCCATACCCCCTAAATTTGAGACTAAAAGATCCGAATAAGTATATATCCATCACCCTCTTCTGTAACTTCCCCCTCCATTCACTAATAATATACCAATATACCAAACTCTATCCTTATTCCTTCTTACAACTAGCATGGTTCATCGCATTAATTTTTGCAGCTATAGGTCGTGTATTATACGTATCCTGTAAGAACTGTACACGTCCATCACACGTCGTCCTACCACTCCAACTACATCCTCCACAATACTTATCTAATCCCAAAATTGGATGTGACATGAGTTTATTATACTCTTCTTTAATACCTTCCACTTCCTTCGCCTTCTCTTCACCCTCGGCTATACGTTTGGCTAATACCTCCTCATGTCCCTTAATCTTTTCGGATACGCTTTCAATTTCTTTCATCTTAGTTTCATAATCATTCATAGTCATGAATTTTAAATCAGAACTTTCTTCAATGTTTTTCAATGTTTCAGGATCATTTAATAGTTGAAAGGCTGCATTACGGAAGTTATGTGCACTCTGGAAATGTACCACATCACGATGATCTAAGAAGATTAATGTTGATATAGTTAATACACCTAAGATAACACCTAAAATAATATCCTTGAGTAATGTAACCACGCCACCGGGTTGTGTTATATCTTCTTCGTCTGATGATACCAATAATGATACTACCTTTTTAAAGATGACTTTTGCTAGAAATACTGGATTGTGTGTTGATCCGCCTGGACCGGGTGATATTGAATCTGATGTTGAAGAATTAGAGAAGGCTGATGTAGCATTAGTTGGTGCATCTGTATCGTTTGTTGTTGTTAGTGGTTGTGCCTCAACATCCCCACTTTCTTCCTTGGTGACTTTTCGTAGACTGCTCATTATTATTTATGTTTATATTATATTTGCGTATTGTCTAAGCGTCTTTGTTGTAATCGATATGATATAGATGGCCTGTTGATAAAGATATAGGCAATAGAGATTGTTGTAGTAAGGAGAATTTGCAAAAGGAGAAAAGTGTATAAAGATACAGTAATTTGGACTGAGATTTTGCAGAGACGTTGTACTTGGCACCGCAAACAACAACATACATTACATACCTTTAATACGGATACAAATAACGCCACTTGATGCCGTCAATTCAATTTGTTAGACAAATTGATACAAACAAATGAGGAGATTTTTTACTGAAGGATACCGCAGAAAGATACCTGCCATGAAACTTGAAAGGTAAGGCTTGTTTATTTTTTCTTACCATTATTTCTACAAGAGAGTCTCAATCAAGGCGGTATAGGTGTGAAACATTGCTATTTGTTGCTCGGTTAAATCGTTTGGTGAGTGCGTGGTTATATTGTCTAGTAGGTCGTGGTGTCTTGCGAGTGCGGTATAATTTTGTTCATGATCGCCGGCCAGGTTTCGTGCGATTTAATTCATCTATTTTGCAATTAAAGACTAAATTTTTGTGATGTGTTTATACCTATATGGTAGTTTATTGTTTGTTTATCGACCAGCCTTTGTGTATTTCATTTCTCTACCATTCTATCGTTCTAATATTTACTTCCTTGTATATTATGCTATTATAAATATAGTACTTCTGATATATAATTACTGCAATGAAACAAGACGATACAATTATGAGTGAAGGTGAACCTTCTAATGAATCAGTTGTTGACAAGGAGGAATTGCAACCTTCACTTGATGTAGATGATGGATTGAGTAACAGTTTATCTGGTAAGTGTTGTTTTTGATAGTTTCCACAAGAAATGCACATCAGAGGGTAATATTCGATAATGTGTTGGGCTCATTACTTTTTTTCTTAATAGTAACCTCAAATAATAATATTGTTACAGGGGAAAAAGAGGAACATCAACCGCTGCAAGATAATAAAAATGGTATAGAAAACAAACCGCTGCAAAGTAATAAAAGTGATGTCATAGAAAATAAAGATAATCCTTTCGAGTGGTCTAATTCCAATGAAGAGATATCCAACAGTTTAAGTAGCGGTGGTATTGTACAAAGAAAATCCTCGTCCTCCCTATTTGCTGATTCATTAGATGCAGCGGAAACATCAGATTATACATCAGATACATTAATTGGAATTAGACAAAAGGGTAGTAGTACAATGAAACGCCGCATGGGTCGGAATGGTAGTAGTAGTAATGAAAGTGAAACTAGTGATACTGATACTAATGATGTTGAAAGTCAATCATCAAAGAAATCAATAGTCTCCCGCAATGGAATACCACCAACAACCTCACCTAGCAAATCAAGAGGGGGAACATCTGTGGTATCAGCACGATTACTATGTCGAAAGATTATCCATGCTGTCTTAACAGATCTTGATGATGAAACACTACGGAGGGAAGATACCGAAACTATATTAATTGTCATTACACTCCTCAAGGAAGCCATGCTGGGTATTGTAATTGCATTTGCATTAGTATCATTTATACTATTCCTTGATCATCGGTTCCTTCTTGGATTACCCACTGCACGTAACTTTCGAAAGGCTACATTTGCAGTAATGAATGATAAGGAAACATTAATAAACTTTGAAGAGAATGCTGGATTAAAATTCCTATCTGTGGAAGAATATGAATCGATAATGGTTGAGATTAATCAATCAGCTAATAAAACTGATCTTGCATATAGAATTATTGAAACGAGGAATAATGATTTAAAAGAACTTCAAGCGGATATGGCACCATATGATGGTGTGCTGGATAAATTATTTGAAACTATTGGATTAGACAAGTGGTGCGAGAGTTGTCACTGGGGGATGAAGTTGTCATGTTTATCACGTGCCGAGTCATTAGAAGCTAGATATAATACACCCAAATTTGAGGCAATGGTATCAACTATGCAGAATGGTAAATGTAGAAAGAATGAAGAACAAATAAAGGAGGATATGAAGAAACAAGAGAAGGTAGATGAAATGATGAAAGATTGGAAATCACATGAGAAAGAGTTTTGTATAGAATGTGAATACGACAAATCAATGAATTGCAATCAGCGGGTGCAGTATCTCAATTATAGATTCGGAAGTAAGATTGATGATGCCAAGGCTAGAACGATGGTTGATACTGAAGAGTGTACACGTACATTCCAAAGGAAGCAGACTGAGTATATGGAAAGATTCGAGGCCAATGCAATATGGGGTAATGGACAAACATGTAAACAACGAGTTGATTACTTGATGTATACATATAAAGATTCCGAGCGCAAGGCGACATTAGGGGCAATGGAGAAGAAGGCATGCGTGGGGCCTGC
>Ga0214477_100109_pt1 | contig 54508 bp, 40 predicted proteins | sample M1_20Mar14CPVII9_FD_165058 | JGI IMG/M metagenome (GOLD analysis project Ga0214477, IMG submission 165058) | Marine eukaryotic communities from Monterey Bay, California, United States - M1_20Mar14CPVII9sort6BwellC16 | ecosystem: Environmental > Aquatic > Marine > Unclassified | place: USA...
ATGAAACCCGCCAACATGGGGCTGTAAAAGTATGGTGGAGGGACTTACAATCATGCTGGTGGTGTTACTGACCTTGTTATACATCTAACCAATGCCAATCATCTATTATTCAACAACCTACATGCTGCTATACCCCCACTTGATGGCCAATCAGCTGATTTCCCTCTCAAAAATATGTGGGATTCTGTCAAATGTGGGATTCTCTCGTCTTCATTGTAGGCGTCTTGTTGTTCTGGGAAGGTTACTGACCTTTTCATGCACTTACTTATTCAACATTTCAATATTTGGTGTTCGTTCCTTGCCTCCCACTTCTCTCTTGGTAGAATATAAGGCCCTTTCCTTCTCTTTATTGCCTTTTTGCTTTCTTACATCTTGCCAAGATGTCGCATTGGCTATGTCTACTACTATCGAAAAAACTGCACAGACGATGAGTTGTTGATAAATTCATATGTAGGGCGCGGCGATCAAGGTGAGGTGGTCGATATGTTCAACTAACCATGAATTGAATGATATCATCATCATCTTTACAAAATGGTGAAGAAACTATCCAGTAGTTTAAAGAATGCTTTACGGCGCAAGTCACGTAGAGAGTCTCAAACATCTGCATCATCATCGGATAGACAAGCCAATAATACCCTAAATGAAGGCGAATCAATATCTGATACCGATAGTAGTCATGCAGCTCAACATAATGTAATTAGTGGTAGTATCCGGACAGTTGGTAGTAGTATGCGTTCATCAGCAACGAGTACGGCGGCGAGTGTATTAAGTGGTGATAACAATAATAATAATGTCAAGGGGGCTACTCAACAACAACAACCTGATATTAGATCTACAGCACAAACGCTTAGATCAACTACATCATCAACTTTAACAGAAAAACAATCAAATATACCATCATCTTTACCGCCGCCAACAGAACCGCTAACACCACCACCACTAAATAATAATAATAATAACAATAAGGATAGCAATTCAATATCACCACGAAACTCAGGCAAATCAGGTGAATCATCAGTACCCCAACAAATAATTACATTAGAAGGTCCCGAAATTGATACAGCATATGAACTAATACCCCACTTGGAAATAATTGACTTACCCCGAGGTGGCGTATCAATTGAAACACAGGCAGTCGGACATGTTCAATTTGGTATACCACCCGAAACTATTAAAGATTCAATGAAGTTGGGTATTGCCGTACCGTCAGTCTATATAGTACCCGTGGATCGATTCTGTCGTGAATTTGGACCAGCATTGGGTGTGAATTTAGCAGAGTTTGAATTCCCAGCATATTTTAATTTCTTTGTACAGAGGAAACGATGTACGTTAATTGTTGATAGTGTTGATGCTGAAAGGAATATTAGACGTGTATTTAGTGAAACGTTATTGGGACCGGCACAGTTTCGGAGGGGGGAGGATCCGTTGAAGTATGAGAAGGAGGGTACGTTTGTGTTTGTATTGCATTTATTTGTGTTTTAAGATTTTTATGTGTTTGTTATGTTTTTGGGCAAGTTTTCATTGCAACACACAAAATCTCATACAATACTTCTTTGAAACAAAATATAATAATATAGACTTTGCACCAGATTTTCCAACAGAGGCAATACCAAACTTTCAAAAGGAGTTACAACATTTTCGTATAATGCCAAATGGGAAAGAGTTGGTATTAGAAACATTATTAAAATTTTGTCACTTTGAGAGTGCACCGGATTCAACATTTCGGGATAATTTGGGTGCACCGCCTTTGCCATTGCCAAGGGAGGTTGAGGAGAAGGAGAAAGCACCACAGGATACAGCGGGGAATAATGGTAACAATTACCAACAGCAGGAAAATGGAGGAGGAGGATCTTCTACCCCAGCCTCACCAAATGAAAATGGAAGTAGTAATAGGAAGAAATTACCAAAATCATTAACATATTCACAAATTCGATGGATTGGGGATGTTGCCAAGATATACCCCTCAGATGCACCCGAGGATCAAATTGCAAACAATAAAACGAAGCGTGTTGAGATATTTAAAATGCCATCGGGTACTGATTACGTATTGCATGATATTGATGAGAATAATATAATTGTTGGTAAGGCTCGTTTTTCGGGGAATGTGAAAGTTAATGAGGGAATAGGTGTTATTGGATTAGATGATGATGATAAACAACAGCAGCAGCAGCAGGTAGTACCAGAAGATGGGGAAGATAGACTCATGGAGGGTATGGTATCTCCTACCAACATGACAATGCCACCAACATTTAACCCACCATCATTTGGTGTTACCGTTCTTGGGAATTCACATGGGTTTGATAAAAGTGGTTCAACATCTGGATATGTCATTTGGGTTAATGGTCGGGGTGTCATGGTGGATCCTCCACCATACTCCTCTGCAACTTTAGAACGGGAGGGTATCCGACCTCGTACTATTGTGGGTATAATTTTGACACATTGTCATGCCGATCATGATGCTGGTGCGTTCCAAAAGGTATTAACCGGGTCGCCTGTGGTTGTTATTACGACACCAACGATATATAAATCGTTTATACGAAAATATGCTGCACTGTCATCACTGAGTCCGGCACTATTGCGGCATAGTCATCGTTATAAACCTGCTATCATTGGCGAGCCATTGAGATTTCAGGGGGCAACGTTTCATTTTACTTATACGCTACATGCTATTCCGTGTGTAGGATTTAGGGTTGATTGGAGAGGACGGAGTATGGTATTCACAGGAGATCATTTCAATAACCCACCAGCACTTCAAAAGTTAGTGGAGAAGGGTGTTATGTCCAAGGCAAGATGTGCCGATCTTAACCACCTTCCTCTACAACAGACGGATCTACTTTTACATGAGGCTGGGGCACCTCCTATTCACACGCCATTGGATGTTTTGATGAAACTCCCAGAGGAAGTGAAGAAGCGAATGTATGTCGTGCACACGTCAGCCTTACCAGCAGGTTGTGAATTACGAGTAGCACCCACTGGCACAGCTGGTACCATCCGCCTTGATCAAATCAGTCGTCGAGGCAGCGGTGGTATTAGTAATGGCGGTGGAGGAGGGGGTGGCAGTGTGGCAAAGAAGCGACCAAGCATATTTGAAGCTTCTTCCAACTCACGTTCCTATCTGAAGCTTGGGGGTGATCTACTTGAGGATGTAGACGAGTATACCGAATCGGAATTATTCAATCCCAATCCAAATGTATATGATCACTTATTAGGAGAAGAAGAGATTGCCTCTCGACCAAATAAAACCAGCTCAGAGCCGCCGCCAGTATCGCTACGGCCAACATCGAGTTCAGATGCTTGGTTTATTCTCAATTTATTAAGCGCTGTTCCTTTTTTGTCAAGTCTATCGTACACATCAACAATGGAAGTTCTCGAAACTGCTCGAGTGGTGGCATACTGCTGCAATGAAACTGTTCTATCTGCCGACCGACGGAGCAATAATTTGGTGGTAGTTTGGGAGGGTACTTGTATGGAACGCGAGAATAATGCGACTCGTTCTTCTTTCAACTCTAAATCATCAGATGAAGGGAAAAGCGGCAAGGCAGTGTGGTACGCCGGAGATTGGACGGGTCCTAGAATATTGCAACCAGAGAAGAGACTTAGTGGGGATAGTTCAACGAGTAAAACACATGATATTGTTGCCATGTCAGCTGAGGGAGTTAAGGTGCGTTGCATGTCTACAACTTGTAAATAGTGTGTTGTTGCTACTGTCATACATGTGTTTACTCATCCTTTGTGCTTTTCACACTGCAGGTGATTGTGGTTGACTTTACCAACTTACACAAAATCCTTAGAGATGGTTCCAATCTCTACCGAAAGTATCACATTAGTCTGTCTCAACAACACTCATGCAAGATACCCACCACAATCAATGGATCATCCACAATAGTCTTCAAAAATGCAGTCAAAAATCTCAACGTAATCGAGTTGCTAGAAAGTAATACCGGCTTGCGTAAACTAACTGCTGTGCAAAAGCGTCATTTGGAATGTCTAGTCGAAGGTCCCACGGTATACACGCCAGGACAGCGTCTATGGAGGGCAGGCTCTATTGTAGATAAAGCCTTCATTGTTGTGGCAGGAACGGTAGCATTTGTTCCCAAGAGGAGACATGGGGGATCTGCAGGAAAGGTCGTTACGAAGGCACAAAGAGTAAAACAGACTCGTGAGACAAACTCATTTGTTGGCGATGATAATTTAGGAGAGGCAATGAGAAACGATGCAGTGAAGGCTATTCGACAACTCCAAGCTGGGGATGACAATTCAGATCCAGATCCGGATGAGCATGATAATGACTCTGCCAGATCACCATTGGCAAACTCACTAACCGAGACGGAAGAATACCATCGTCTCAGTACGGGATTGCAAAAGTGGGCCGAACGGCACGAATCTCAGGAACCGGAAGTACAGAAAGGTCACCGACGAGATTCGTCATCATCAAATAATTCACCAGAAATATCTCTTCACGATTTCTGTGATGGATCATTAGTGCAAATTGAAAAAGAGAAGCAAACAAAGGATCCAATAACGGCGCCTAAAGACGATTTCAACAATAGTATGAGTAGTATGGGAGACGTAACAAGGAGACCGTCAAAGAATCGATTTGCAAACAAAGTCTTGGGTCGGTTATACAATCGTCGTGCTTTTGCTTCTGGTCTTGTGTTCAGCCGAGGTCACTTCCTTGGAGATATAGAAAAGATGGTTGAGGGTTTACTTTCCTCTAATCAATCAGAAGGCGACTCAAGAAGAGGCAATTACGATGACTTTGACTCATCATTCAACTTTGGTGAGAATGAAGATACACTCTCATTAGATACCCTGACAATTATGGAAGGTAGTCAGCACACAGCTCATACCTCAACATTGGCCGCCGGGAAGGATGGATGTGTTGTGCTAATATTGCCCAAGGCTAGCTTGATTCCATTCTTAGATGCTCATCCTGGGCTATTGCTGAGTCTACTCGGCACACAAGTGGTTGTTTAGATAGTTACTTAATACCTAAAACACTACAAATCTAGTATGCTTAATCACGTACAATGAGTAACTAATATGTAATTAGAATACCATAGATCTTCTTGGTTCAACCAACAAAATATCTTCCCCAAACAAACAGCCAGCAAGTTTTAGTAGTCAGAGTTACAACGTCTGGGTGCACCACAACAACTACACATTGACTCATCATCACTCTCGATCCCACACTCACAATTTGTATGGCGAATAGGACGAAACGTATGATCAACGTCATCTTTTGGGATTGGTGCTCTTTCAATACGTACGTTTTGTTGATGCGGGCACCCGTGACCCTGAGCCAAAACGCTAAGAACCCAACAGTACTCCCCCGTGAGACCCCGCATCATGATTCCTCGACGTTTACCATCCTTGTACACTGTTAGGGTTCCTTCATCTAAGTCCAACAGTAAGCCAATCTGACCTAATTTTTCACCACCGAAGCAACTATAACCTTTCATCCCGTCCCAAGGGATTTCTTGATGTGAGTTTTTGTGATCTTGATCCCAATTACTACGCTCTGCCGTGCCGTCATAATCATAGTATAAACAAGTATGTATGTCGCCTTTACCCCAAGCATCTGTTTTGTGTTCAAGAAAGTCGTTGAACCAAGAATTATAAATAGGATTGAACTGACCCCAACCTGCATCTTCCTTCCAATCAGAACTGATTGGCCTCATTATACCCATTTTGGAATAGAAAAATCGAAACATTGTACTTGTATTGCTAGAAGTGTCAATGTAAAACTTGGCATAATGCTTTCCCGATGTCATAACATAATCACTACAAATTGCAGTTTGATCCGACCCACTCCAATCAACCATATCATCGGCAGCATTTGCCATGAGATAAGACGGAGTCATACTAGTGTCTGGATTTGATGACCATACACATGATTTATCATTTTCCAGATAATCAATTCTATTCCCCAACAAATGAGTGAAAGTTAGAGGTGACCGAAGATAGTTCAACTCTTCTAAAACAGTCAAATCTTCATCACAATGATCACCGCCATACCGAACAGTTTTATTTTGTAAAGCCAACATACTTGTTGCAACTTTGTCTACCCCCGATGCCATTCGTTTGCATGATAATGACAGTTGAACTAAAGACTTGCAATCTATGTTTGTATTTCAGTTTGTATAAAATAATTGGTTAGTTAAGACCGGCGCAATAGAAATGTCAACCAGGTGAAAATGGGAGTTAAAATTCACATTGAATTCACCAACAAATCTAACTCCCATTTTCACCTGGTTGACATTTCGTTTGCGCCTGTCTTAGTTGTAACATTATAGGTACTATGTTTATAAAGGTTGGCATAAAATATATCATTATACATCATTATATACAATACTGGTGGTAATCAGTGTTAAACGTTATAATAGGCATATTAATATAAAACACCCTTACCTAGAAAATCTGCAATACTCTCGAGAATGTCAATGTTTAGAATAGTAGATTCAGTTATTTTTGTTGATGTTGATCGAGTCCTCATTTTATACTATTATAGCTGAAACCTTGTGCCACTTCTTTACTCTTCTTGCTGATTATGAGCGGGAGATAGAAATCGTATAAATAATGGTAAAGCCTAACTAAATAACAAATAATCGAATCAATAGTAGTAGTCAAGGCAAGGACATCTCAAATCATGATCAAATAAAAGGAAAGTCAAGTTTCAGTGCTTTGCCAAAATGGAGGCTTGAATCCCGGAAGTTCTACCTTAGAGGCGTGTGGTAGTGGTTTGTAAGTTGATATTATCTCCTCCCTCTCATTATAGAAGTTAAGGAGAGCAAAGGGGTAGTAGTAAATTATAGTAGTTTGTTTCTTTGGGAAGTATTGATAAGCAAGGATAATTGTAACATGAGGTCTCACCTCAAACCTATTTGACAATCTTTAAACAATCAGAACAATCCATCATGTCAATTACAGACGCAACAGACGACAATACTAAAACAAAGGCATTTGCCGGTGGTAACGCCACAGACAAGGACCAACCTAACTCCATTACCCAATCTCGTAGTAGTGACAGATTACGCAAAAAAAAGGAGGCTAAAGCTGAGCTTGAATCAAAACCAGCGGCGGTTGTTAAAGTATTGCCCAATGTGGAGGAGGAGGTTTCTCACAATCGTTTATCATCCCTCGATGGTGAAATTGGAGGATTAGGATTTGGAGGATTACCGTCGGGATTGCAACCTACCACTGCCGCCCTAAACATTGGTTAGTAATATGTGTACATGATATTATACCTTATGCACTTTACTATTATACACTCATCTCATGTCATCTTTTCTTTTGTCTCTTAAGGACCATATAATCTACAGGATATCAATTGGGTTGCCAAGATAACTCAGCTATCTGCAGTAAGGTTAAGAGAAGGTATCGGGTCTTGGCAAGGGGCCCGAGGGGCGCGAGGCGATGTAAATATTCCTTGAGGGGTGGCTATTTAAGAAAGCGAGGGGAATAGGTACTCATAGGAGGCGTCAATATAGGTTGCTTCGCAATAGGAAGGGAAAAGATTTCACCTTTTCAGGTGGAAGTTATACAAAGGTCTCTTTCGATGAGAAGAAAAGAACCATTACGCGTCATATCAGAGGAAGTGGGGGGAAAAAACAGAAATACGTGTTTTACCAATTCACATACGTCGATATGGTTTGTTGTGGGTTGCGGGGTTAAACAAATTATGTTCGGAGCTTAGCAATTGTGGAAAGCAAAGTCTCTTCTAAGCCAGTAATAATTAATAATACACAAGTTGTGTTTTTTATCTTTTCGCATATCACAAACACCTACTTGAAATTATTACTGACTACATATATTACCCCACATTTAGCTCATTAATAATCCCATTCAACCTCACTATCTCGGCAGCCAAGCTGTTTTTATATTCTGTAACCGAGTCAAGCTTGGCATATAAACGGCGTAACAATTCTCCATTCTCTTCGTCGTTTGTTGTGTCCAGCGGGAAAGTATCCGTCCATTCTTGCTGATCCCACCCATCAATAAACACATTGTCATCATCTTCATTCGCCTCGTCGTTACCTTGTCCATGAGGAGTACTCCTTGGATCCCTCCAACTCATCTGATCCAATGGGTTTAAAACCTCAATCTGATACCTAGTCCCGAATGCCATACTTTCCTCGATTTCAGATTCGCCAATTGATGTGAAATAGAGTTGATTGAACTGGGTTAGTAATGGCCGCATGGTTTCCGATGAAGGGTCCCTAATCAAGCAGAACATATCCTCTCCCAAACCAATACAGTCTTCATCACCCAACACTGTTAACGTCCAACCACATTCATAAGTTAAGTAATGTAACAAGTGAATTGCTTTTGAGTCGATATCATCGTCATCGTCCATTCGCCGCAACTCTGCCATACTTTCGGTGTTAGCCGATGAGACAATGATAATATTATTGGTCTGAACAAGACTGGTGGCAATACTTCGGGCTTCATTAACCGTAGCTTGTTTAACATCACGATCACGTCTTAGGTGTTCTGGTGCATAAATATTTTGATATGAGCCATCTCTTGTCAAATCAGCCGCAGCCCTTAGCAAACATATTATTGATTCGGCGGACGTTAATACAAATGAGCTTGTATGTTCTAGCTCATTGATTCTGTTGACTACTTGTTCACGCGGCTTTGCAACTGGTTGCATGGGCATTAAACTCGCCATGCTGTTTTGTATATCACGCTGTTTTGTAGCTATGTACAAGTGGCGAGAGAGGCAAAAAAAGATACCACACTCTGGGTATGTTGAAGAAGATCTTTTTCTCCCGAAAGATACGAAGTAGTTGAAGGACAATCTTTGGTTAAATGTTTACTGCATAAAAACAAAAAACAAAAATTTATCTTTTTTTTCTTTACTGTTGTTTTATGAAGCAGTATGGTCAAGGTTCACTATATGTCGAGAGAGTGGTATGAGAGCAAAGTTAAGGAGCTGCCAGAAGAAGAGAGGAAAAAGTTGGAACAGGGTTTGATAGTATCATCTCATAGTCATCTCAAGACCTGTATAAAACATCGCCGCACTGTAACAATGAACAATCGCCGTGGCGTTGCCAATTCTGAAGCCACGAAGAAGGATAAAGTTTCATCGAATGGTGCAAAGGAGAAGTGGATATGCGATGTTTGTCGCAAAGCAACATTTGATAGTTACACTGATGCTGTTGCACACGAAAACACTTGCCGAGATAGTAAGTTATTGGCATTATCGGGAAAGAAGAAACAGAATCGATGCAATCGGGAGTTGAAGTCTCTCTCCTACAGTCACTTTATGTAATGCCTTGGTTCATCTTAGTGGTATAAAATAGATATGGTTTGCGTTTTAATGTGAACAATAATGTAATGTACAGTTATAGAGTCATGTAGGGTATATGCTTGCATATTGTATCGTACTTTTACATGTCATAATGTTTATGTTTGATATGAGGTGATATGATGGGTCCAGCAGGCCTTAACTTGCTATGTACTAGTAATATTAGACCAGCAGCCGTGCTGTCACAAATGCCTAATTCAATATCGTTACATCCTTTTTTTAATGCATTGCCTCCCAAACTTTGGCCACTTCAACTACTTTTGAATATCTCCTAATCTCCAGCGACACACAACACGGTATGAGCACCTCTCTTGTCGATATTGCAATAAGAGTATACCGGATAGGATTTGCAAATGCACAGAGGAGGCTGCGACCATTCTCCACACTTTATCTCCTTAACAGCGGAACTAAATTATAATCAATATAACATCAAGATGCCCAAACCCCATCGTGATCCTCATGCGCCTAAGCGTGCTCAGTCGTCGTACCTTTTATATCAAAATGCCCATCGTGAACAGTTTAAGGCCGAAGAAAGTTTTCTTTTTCTGCTGCCGTATTTGTTTTTGATGCATATCATGTGTTCAATAATAATATTTTATGCTATTTCCTTCCTCACAGCTTTCTTTTCCTCCATTTAGAATCCTGATATGAAATTCGGTGAATTATCCAAACACACAGCATCAAAGTATGCGGCTTTGACTCCAGATGAAAAAGATGTGTGGCGTCAGAAGGCAGCAGCTGACAAGGCACGTTTTATTTATGAATTATCAAACTATCACCCTCCTGCTGGATACGATGAAAAGGGCGATGCCATTCCCAACCATCCTAGGCATGCTCCTCCTACTACTTCTACTCGTGGGAGGAAACCAAGAAAACGTAAGGCGCCGGTACCACGAGATCCTAATGCTCCAAAGAGGAATGGTTCAGCTTTCCTCCTTTACCAAAACTGTTACCGAGAGAAATTTAGGGAGTTAAATCCGGGCATCACCTTTGGTCAACTTTCAAAGTACTCATCATACATGTACAAGTGTTTACCCGTGGAGGAGAAACAACGTTGGGAGGCATATGCTGCTCAGGATAAGGCTAGATTCGAAGCTGAGATGGCAGCATATCATCCTCCTTATGGATATGATAAAACGGGAGCCATGGTCGAGGAGCTTCAGGTCAAGACGTTTACCAGACACGGGGTTAAGGATCCTAGCCATCCAAAGAGGGCTAGAAGTTCTTTTGTCTACTTTTCAACTGAGATGGTAAGTGTTACTTGTACTTGTATACACATCATTACACAATCTTTCTCATTATCGAATCATTCATCTCTCCTGTTTCATTTGTAGCGTCCCAAGATTACCAAAGAGTATCCTGGAAATAAATTCGTTGATATGGGCGTCGTTTTGGGTGAGCGTTGGAGGGCATTATCCATGGCTGAGAAAGTAAAGTATGAAGATATGGCTCAGAAAGACAAAAATCGTTTCAATAATGAAATGGACGCATATACAGCAAAGACTAATATTACTTCTCAGGAGGACGTTAAGCCTAGTGCCGTCAAACAGGCATTAGCTCAATCAGTTGCTGCTGAACAGCAGATTCAATACGATGCTGATCAAGTGTACGATCACGCTACTGCAACAGCAGCTCATCAAGCGTGAGTATCTGATAGTATTTTGATGTGTGTGTTTTGAAGATATATCAACTTATCCATTGTCTTTACTTTATTTGACTACAGATACTTCAATGACCCCAACACAGTCACTGCCTTTCAGGTAGATCCGAATCAGACAACAACTGATACTGCTAATAATGATCCATATAGCGAATATGCTCAGTATTATGCCGAACCTGCAAGTCATACTCAGTATCGTTATGCTTAGGCACTCAATTAATTGAAGCATCTGGGGTTTTTTTTTGTGTACATATTGATTTACAACATGACAGTTTTGTAGCCCAAGTTAAGTATAGCAGCAGTACAGTTAGTGTGTTTACTTTCTAAAGTCTTAAGCTGCTTTCCAATAGTATAAACTCAATCATATATATTACTATTTGGTATGCTAAAGTACAAGGAAGTTAGTATTTCGTTACGGTTGCTGCATTGTGTATTGTGGTGGTGGCTACTACTGATGGCTTAAAGTACTAAAGGACAAGCTTGGCCTCTTTAGTTGTTGTACCGTACCTTTACACTTCTTAAGTCGATGGTACGTGTACAATCATTCGGAGAGGAGAATCCGATTACAAAATAAATTACACAAATTGTTTTTTTTTATTTTCGTCTTAACCTTTTTTATTAATTTTTTACAGTTTTATAGTTGTTTTGCCAACTGTATACACACATTTCATACATATTATCTGTAAGACGTGTGGGGTATACGTTTGCATATCGTATCATACCTTTACATGTCATAATGTTTATGTGTGATACGAGGTGTTATGATGTTGTTTGTTTTGTACTATATTCTAACCAAACACATGACTGTCCTGTTTGCCATAAAGTATTCTCCTTAGAGTTATCTCTAGAGGTAGATGATTATCTTTTCACTACTTAAGTCGGTCATTTAAGATAGATATTCCAATATGATATTCTTGACTGTCCCAGGAACATCAATCCTATGCAAACCCCGTTCAACAGTGTGACTAGTGATCATCGCTTCATTTAGCTTCCATTTCCACAGTGCTAGTTCCAATATGGTTGTAGCCTCCCTGATTTCATAATAACTGATCCAGCTGGTAATTTTGTTAATCTCTTGCTTGATAGAATCCCAATTTTGGCCACCATTCATTGCTGCTCCAGTTGCAAATACTTCACTTCCGTCTCTTTCTATCAGATCTTCACGAATTTCATCTAATTTATTCTCGACAGTCTCTGTCTCTGTATTGTTGTAACTTTGAAATATGACTCCCAAACGATACGAAATATGAGGAAATATGAACTTCCTTAATACATCGCAATCACGGAATGCATCGTCTGCAATGGTTTCCACCCCTTCATTTAGTATTACCTTAGTCAACATAGAACAGTTTCTAAACGCACACTTTCCAATCTCCTTTAAGCCTTCATTGAATGCAACATTTCTCAAACCACGACAAGAAGAAAATGAATCTTTGCCAATCTCTCTAAGGGTTGATGGCATTGTGATAGATTCCAGTGATATACACAATCTAAATGTACCATAACCAATTGTCACCAAACCTTCATTAAACACTACATTTCTTAACTCGGTACATACTTCAAAGGCACACTCACCAGTCATTGTGACAGTAGATGGGAGAGTGATACTTTGCAATGATTTGCAACTATGAAATGATCTCGTTCCGATCTTATTTAAGCCTTCATTTAGTGCTACTTCCTCTAAGTTAATGCAACTCATGAATGCAATACCAACAATTTCTGTGGTAGTGGAAGGCAAGCTGATGCTCTTCAATGATCCACACCCAAAAAATGCATAGTTTCCAATCTTCAATAGTCCTTCGTTAAATACCACTTTCTTCAATTGTATACAACCCCGAAACATATCATCAACAACTTCTGTAACACTCGAATGAAATTGTACAATTGTCACATCTCTTGGGACGTCCTCCTCCAACCCCGTATACTCAAATACTACTTCAGTTGCTTTTCTTTTCTTAGACATGATTGTTTATATTATGTTGTTCTTTATTAACATTTGTTCTCCATTAATGTTAAGTTGGTGACCAACTCTAACTTTTCTGTGTAGTAGCTGCTTCATCTCCTCCAAAAAATTATGAGAGTTGAGAGTAATAATTTGGTATCCTCGCCACACATAATGACGATCATAACATACCTAATAACAACTTATCTACACAAAGTCGTGTCTAATAAGAAAAGAATAAACTTCAACTAAATTGATGGTATTGATAGATCATTATTGCATTAACTGGGTGGCCGCTGCAATGTCCATTGCTTTCATTATAATTAGCTTCGTACACTCTAAGCCAAGATACAATACAATATGAGCACCGCCGAAGATGATAATAGCAGGGATAATATACGTAATATATTTGCCTGTGCCAATTGTGGCAAGGGTGAAGAGAGTGTAAAACTCAAATCATGTACGGCATGTAAATTGGTGAAATATTGCAGTAGAGATTGTCAAATTGCTCATCGTCCACAACATAAGAAAGAGTGCAGAAAACGTGCCACTGAATTACATGATATAGAATTATTCAAACCACCACCACCAACAGAAGATTGTCCAATTTGTTTCCAACGATTACCAACATTGAATACGGGAAGTCAATACAATTCATGCTGTGGAAAGACGATATGCAGTGGATGTAGTTATGCTCCTGTATACGATAACCAAGGCAATACAGTTGCTGAAAGTAAGTGTGCATTTTGCAGAGTCCCAAGTGCTCAGTCAGAAGAAGAAGCAGTAGAAAGGTTGAAAGAACGAATGGAGATCAGAGATCCTATTGCAATACTTATTGCAGCAGAGCACTATCGGGATGGGACGATTGGATATCAACATGATTATACCAAGGCATTAGAACTATTTCATTGCTCAGCAGATCTTGGTGATCCTACGGGTTATAACGGTATTGGTGTTGCATACGAGCTTGGTCATGGAGTGGAAGTTAATAAAAAGAAGGCCAAACATTATTATGAGTTAGCTGCTATGGGAGGGGATGAAATGGCAAGGTGCAATCTAGGTAATATAGAGAGGCGTGAAGGCAATGCTGATAAAGCCCTTAGACACCACATGATTGCAGTTAGGGGCGGATTTTCGGAATCATTGAAGACAATTCAAGAGATGTACTCACATGGGCATGCAACAAAAGAAGATTACTCAAAAGCATTACAATCATATCAAACATACTTGGAGGAGATTAAGAGTGACCAGAGGGATAAAGCCGCTGCGGCAGATGAGAAGTATCGTTACTATTAGAATTCGGAAGTACGATACACAAAAAGAGGATTGTCCAATTTGTTTTCTGCATATGCCAGCATTTAAAACGGGTGTAATATATGTCACGCTGCGGTAAAATTATATGCAGTGTGGATTGAGCAAAGAGACATATCAAATTTGTTGATCGGAAGTATGAAATATATTTTGAACACACTGTTTCACCTAGGGTATGACACCCAATGGCAGTATATGATTATGGCTTTAGTTTATATTGTTTGGTATGCTAAAGTACAAGGAAGTTAGTATGTCGTTACGTACGGTTGCCGCATTGTGTATTGTGGTGGTGTCTATTACTGATGGCTTAAAGTACTAAAGGACAAGCTTGGCCTCTTTAGTTGTTGTACCGTACCTTTACACTTCTTAAGTCGATGGTACGTGTACAATCATTCGGTTAGAAGTTAGTAAGAATCTGATTACAAAATAAATTACACAAATTGTTTTTTTTAATTTTCGTCTTAACATTTCTATTTTTGTTTTCACAGTTTTATAGTTGTTTTGCTTACTGTTTTTTACACACATTTCATACATATTATCCATTCACTTTCTGAGACATACGAACATCAGTTCCATTCTTCAATCCTCAATCATCACTCATACCACTACTTTCACTCTCCTCCTCGTTATCTTCGTCATCCTCCGGGTCACAATATTTATTTGTGAGGGCTGTGTGTTTTTGCTTTCTTCCAATCAAAATTGAATTTTCTTTCTTCCAAAGTTCCAGGATGTCGCCTGGACATTTCCTCCAAAAATAGTCCAAATTGGTCCATTCATTATCTGCACATTCACGAAGTGCGTTTGCAAACTCTTTCTCCCACTTTTTAACTTTAGCACCTTGTACTTTTTTATCGTGGAATATGCTCCATATACGAACACTAGAGGGCCTTGTTAGTTTCAACACCAAAAAATCATCTTTTAACGAATTCACGTCCTCCTCGAAAGTCGAAGTGGTAATTAACATCCCAACCTGAAGACTATGCAAATCCACAGGTTTAAGGGTAAAGTGTCTGTCGCTGTCCGGCACTTTCTCTTTGAGGAAGGTAAATACATTGTCCGGATTAGCAAAGCGGTTTTTTGCCCGGTCTTCTGCACTCCACTTTTTATCATTCTCCTTCAGGTACTGATTTAGGTCACTGTATTTCGACTCCGACGACTCATCATCATGCAAATCATTGACAGCGCTTATTAATTCATCTCTCGCCTGATCTAAATCGTTCATAGTTTCGTTGTTGTCAGCATCATCTGCGCCGCCGGGTGCCTTATTATTAATCAGTATTTGATATACACGCGCTAAGCCACAACTGATCCTGGTATATTTAGATTTCTGTGTTGGGGCAATTTGTTTCTGCGACTGTGCTTTTCTTTTGCCAGTTTTAGTTTTCTTCTTGATTGTTTTAGATTCCTCATGGACCATTACTACTGCCAATTTCAAGGGTTTCTTGGGGAATCTGGCTTTCCATTGTTTTAGTTGTTCCTTAATCCCTTTCTTCTTACTACTATCAATTGGATTGAACAAACCAGCGGCAATAACTAAAATGTCGACACACATTTCCCTATTTTTCCTCGACACAATTTTTAAATCTCCAATGGTTTCAATTTCTGTACTAGTAAGCGAAGGTTTAGCATTGTCGTTCCTCGTAGTAGACTCCGTAGAAGCAGCCTTTTTATCAGAAGCAGCCTTTTTATTCCACTCTTTAATTGCTTGATCATATTTTTGCGTGTCTTTTGGAGTTATTACGTGTATTTCATACGGATGAACATTCGAACCTGCTTTACCAATCAAATACCCAATTCTGTGAAGTGGTGCTTCTCGCAAATTCGATGTGTCGCTTTGTTGTAATTGTTTTATGTACATCAACAACAAAGGCGTCAAAACAGAAACTTCGCCTTTACCAGGATCGAAATGGGTCATTGGCATTCGCCTTGCGGTTGCATTACTCATTGTCTGCTTTACTATGTCCATCATTCCTTTAAACTCGTTTTTACCGTTGGTGGTGCTATTGTTGCCGCTTTTATTTTCATCTACTTTTGTCGATAGGTAATGCTCAATACTTGTGAGCTGCCCTGAGACTTCGTTGCTAGTCTTTTTCATTGTCGGAAAGAGGCCATACACCGCGAGTATTTGCAATATGGCAGCTGTGGAATTTTGGTACATCAAATGCTCGTAATTAGGCATTTTCATTTGCCTAGCTTTTTGATCTTTGGTCTTTTGAGTAATGGTACGTAAGTTACTGACTGCTTCTTTATTGGCTGCACTTAAAATAGCTTCATTATTGATATTTGGGAAGGCGAATCGAGAAGGTAAGTTAGATGAGTATATAATAATCACGACACGGGAACATACAAACACTCACCCAAGTTTCGAATAACATCATTAATAACTACTACAAATTCCCCCTTTTTCGCCAAATTGCTTACTGCACTTTGCAACACAAGAATGTTCTTTCTGAGAAGTGTTATGTCTTCTTTCTCTTCGTCGTATTCTTCAACAACGTTTTCGTTAGGATGAATCAATGCAACATTCATTAAATCAATAATCATAGACGCTGCGCCAATAATATCATTAGATCCAAGTGTGTAGAACTCGGAATAATGAAGTTTGTCGTATGTGTCACAATGATCCATCGCTCCATTAATTTGAGTGGAGGCGTTGTTCATTTGCAGTGCAGTATACCTCGTTGCATAGAGATTGAGCTGTTTCAAAGTTTCATCTTCGACGATTGTAGACATGGGCCTATTGTAACGCTCCGCATATAACATGGCTAGAATTTGTGGGAAGAATACCAACGAATTGATATGCATGGTGGTTAGGCGATCTTTTGTGTCTCCTTCGTCTTTTTTGTTAGGCATATCTTTGGCCAATGACTCGTATGAGTGGATAAACGGTGGACACAATTCAACGTCCCCATCGTCTATAGCCTTGTACTTAAAATGTTGCATAACATTCTTTAAATATATACCATTGAACGGATCTCCACAGTATTGTTCCCATCTGTAATCATACAAAAAGTCCAGGGCGGGGTTAGCCGCCGATTCACTCCTGAAGCAATTTTCGTATTTAGTCTCAAACTGCTTTTTGCTGTCGTTCACTACACGATGGAAATAGTGCCCCTTCTCATCGATATCTGGACGGTGTTGTAGATTATCTTCTTTGATGTTTAACAAGTTACCACACCAGTCATATAAAAGCCCGCCAATATTCTTGTGTGCCGAGTTTCTTTTTGCATTAGAAACTGCTTCACTCACTTTTACACAGGTATCAAGTACATCTTTGATTTTAAGTGTCGTTGGGCTTTGACATGCATAATAAAAAGGCATTTTCGACTTCATATCAAAGAACTTGCATTTTCGTGTTTTTGATAGGATAGGCTCAATACATTCAGAAACGAAGTTAAAATTCAAAGCATCCTTTTCCTCGACTTCTTCACTCAAAGTAACGGTGCCCGCTTGTAGGAAGGTCTCAGTAGTGAACAGACCCCATTTTTTGATAATAGACCCACTTTGAATGGGACTTCCAAGCATAAATTCAATGGTCGCTCCAGCACGGTGCATCCCTTCAATCGGGCCAATCTTCATGAGTCTAGCAAATGTAACAACAGGATTGTTACGAACCGGTGTATTGCCGTGCTTTGCTTTACATACTAAAAAATCCCAATTCTTTTGACACTCAGGCGTAGAGTCATCATGGTCCTTACACTTCTCTTTCCACTGTTGAAGAAATTGCTGAGCTTTTGCGATATAAATCTTCCCATCCTTTGTACGAATGTCCTGTTTAAAATAGTCTGGCCATCTTCCCTCTAGTTTCGTAAGATTATTCTTTCCCCAGTCCGCATCAAAATCACCACCCATCAGAGGAGGAGGTGGGCGATGGTAAATTAGCTTTGCCTTTTCAGCCGGAATGGATGTGAAATGCTTTACTTGGTAAACATCTGAATTCTCTTCAGTAGGATCCGTACCCTATATTATAAAAAAAAATAAACAAGTTGTGTTTTTTTATTTATTGGTAAGTGTTGATATATAAAAGATAGAAGGACAGTGTTTAGACAAATACTAACAATTTCCAAGCATTAAAATATACAATATTTGTCAATACTCATACCTGATTATACACCATCATTTGTTTTGTGTCATCGCCATACTCTTGGTTGTAATCCGTGGCAAATTGTCCCTCATACGGATAATTCTTCTTCCCATCAACATAGTTCCCAGCAATTGTTAGAACTATCCCGTTCGCCGTATCCCTGTTATAATGATTGTGGTTGACACTGGGAATTGCAAATTGCAATGCACAATCACTGTTATTCTTCTCTGCGGCAGATTGTTTCCCTACACGATTGTTGGTAGTAGATACAACGTCAGCAAAAACCATTATCGACAATAGGGACGGGTGTATGTCCATGTAAACATGTTTACATACGTCATCCAGCCTATCGTGAATATCACCTTGAGTTCGTGTCGATGACATTAGAGGGGATATAGTTTGTGATCTAAAAGATTGTGTTAAGAGGAAGTGTTTATTGTACAATATTGTTGTTAGGATATACTCAATATAGATATAAGCACAGCAGAAAGGCATACATCAAACACTCACTCTTCACTAATTGCGTCGTCCAACAAAGGAGTGACTTTATTACTATTATTAGGAGTAGGAGTTTTTGACGCACCGGATGATTTATTTGCCTTTGGTGTATTATCTTTGCCGGCGGTGTCTGCGGCGGCGGCGTTGGCGGTGTTGGCGGTGGCGTTGATCGCAGCGGGAGTGGTGTTGTTCCCTTTGGTGGTAGCAGCAGTGTTTGTTTTATTCTTCGGTGGTGGTGACGATTGACCTCGAGGACTTTTCCGTTGATCTGGAAATGGAGCAGTCGCCTCCTTATTATTATTATTATTAGCTTTCGTCATATTTTAGTATTGCTGCTTATATTGAGACGAGATGCGTGAGAGAGAAAGAGAGAGATCTGATAGTAGTAGCAAGCAATATTTTATGAGGTTTTGTCAAGCTGCAAAAATTGCAAAGCTGTGGAATTATCCATCTGCTTCAATCAAAAGATACTTTTGAGATTTTGCTTCAACCGTATACGTGGTGGTATCCAAAGATTTACTGCAACAAGATGTGGTGGGAAAACGTGTATTTTGGCGACAGAAAACCAGCTGCTTCGAGGGAAATATTAATAGCTCTTTTCCTATTAAAATACACCAATTTTCTTAATCACAAAGGTACCCCCAGCAAAAAAAAAGGAATTTTAACTTTTTTTTTTATCAAGCTTGTATATATATACCAAAAAAACAGAAATTTCATTCAGATACATATCAGATAATTTCCGAGTAAAATGCCAATGAAAATTTACTTCATTTCTGGTATCTTTTACGAATTGAAGTCAGTTGAAGTTGAAGGTATCTAGATCTTTTTTTGCGAGCATATGTTTTGTGAACCGTTGCATGCAATTGAATACAACAAATTTTGCTCTCATAAAAATCAAAATCAAATCAAGCAGATATATCATCCAATCATTCGATATTATATATCACCACCTACTACACCACCCTACTATCCTTCTTCATCAATTGCAATATGAAAACTACCGCATCATCGTCGCCGTCCAACAACCATCGCTCTTCCACCGCGAACAAGTCTTCGTCTTCCGCTGCTAAGAGCAAGCATTCAAAGCTGTCCAAGTCGAAGGACAAGAGGAAGACGATGAAGCAGAGGAAGAAGAAGAAGAAGAAAAAGAACAAGGACGAGGAGGGTAGGACGACCAACAACAACGAGGCGTGGTCTACCCCGAAGACGAGTACCCCCAAGTATGACCATAAAGTCGGTGATGATGATCCCACTTCAACTCCAAAGACCGCAACACCCAACTCGACCTCCACAGCTGGATCTAAGCGCGATTCATCTAGTCGCCCGTCTTCCAATCCATCATCATCATCGTTGTCAAATTCATACAAGAAGACGAAGTTGGTAAGCTCGAAGACGCCATTACCGTCTCTGTCTTTTGAAAGTTTAACCGTTAGCAGCGGCAGCAACAAAAGCGGTACTACCAAGAAGCCAAAGTCTTTACCCAAGAAGAAGAATGCTGACCAGAAATTGACAAGGGAGGATGTTTTAGCTATAGATTGGACGAAAACGAACGGGTTGATGAAAGCACTTTTAGGCGCTGGGTTTCGACACGATGATATAAAAAATTTTCCGCTCAGTTCTCTTCATCTCGAAGTTGCATCTGAATGGAAGTTGGGACCAACGTCTTTAAATCGAGTCATCACTAGTTTGAGTAACAAGTTAGGTGTACCCGAAAATGAGATTCAGGTTCGAACAAGAAGGGAGGGATGTCTAAATATGATTGGTACTCTTATTAACAAGCTATCTAACAAGTCGGCAAACTTGAATGGCGATGAGTAAGTCAAAAAAAAATTACACAAATTGTGTTTTTTGTTTTTTGAACCCCACCCTAACACATGTATTTCAAATTTTGTTAGGTCCAAAAGTGTTAAGGTTAAAGTCGAAAAGGATACTCAATATGTTGATCTGAGTAATACCGATTCAGAGGATAATAATAACAAAGACGATGGCAGTTACATTGATCAAGAAGATGATTTTGATAGCGATGAAGATTTAGGTTCAGTCGAAAGTGAGAGTGAAAGCGTTCTAAACGATGATTACTCAACCGACGACAATGACGAGAGTGAAGAAGAGGAAGATGATGATAACGACAACGATGATGATTTTGAAGATGAAGACGACGACGAGGAGGAGGAGGAAGATGACGGAGATGTCGAAGAAGGGGGAGGAGATGACGACGACGAGGACGATGACGATGAGGTCATGTCAGAAGCCGATTTAAGAAAAGAAAGTGAGTTGAAAAACCATTTGTACAACAAGCCCTCTGATAATCATGAATTAATTGGTAAGGGCACATCTGATGGTAAAGGCATCACCTATGAGAAGATTATTAACTTGTATAAACAAGGCGGCGGAAGGGGCCTTGTGTTGAAACTTCAAAAGAAGAATGGACAGGGAGTTACTAAACAGTTAATATCTAAAGCGAGAGTGGAAAGTGTCAAGTTTTTCATGGATAAGTCGTCTGCATGGACTTTGTGGGATAAAAAAGAGAACACTGTTGATGACGACGATGACGATTCTGATGATGATGTCAATATGAAGCAGCCGTCAGAGAGCATTGCCAACGATTCGGAGACTTCTGACGGGGACAGTGATGACGACAGCAGTGATGATGACAATATCAGTGATAGTGATAATGATGCAGCAATGAAAGTAGATAAGAAAAGTGGTAGCAAGAAAGCGGCGGGAAAAATTAGTGGACGTGGTTTGAGTGGAAATGCAAAGAAAGGAGCTAAACAAGGTAAGTTATTAAAAAATAACGGCAGTGGTAAGAAAGAAGAGAAGAGTAAGGAGATGAAGAAGAAAGAGGGGGACAAGAAGAAGAAGAAGAATAAGAAGAAGAAGGAGGTGAGGGTTGAGAAGACGGTTAAAAAAGTTGAAGTTATCTATAGCGACGATGGTTCTTTAAGTACTCTTGGTTCGGAGGATTTAAAATCAGGGGTAGAGATGCTCACAAATGAAGCGTCCCAGGCATCAGGTAACACATTTTCATTTAGCTTGACTTCGCCATTGTTCAATCCCAAGACAAACAACAATATTAAGGTTGGCATTATGGGATCACCGGGGGTACCTTTATGGTGAAAGGATCAGTTATATTAGCGCGTGTTAGGAACAGATTTGAAAAGAAGGGTGGGAAGATATTTCCCGAGACTCCGGGATTGATTCTTGAAGACAGCTTGGATGTAAAAGTTCGTGAAGAGCCGTACAGTGAAAGCACAAAGTACAAAAGGAGTAAGAGCCAAAAGACTTCTGAACAAGTAATCTTTATCTTCGTGTACCCGGCAAGTGAGGAGGGAAATTTCAATGAATATCTCGACTACATCATGAACAAGCTTTTTGTTCCCGTTATGTCGGAAAAACAGAAACCCGGATACTTTGCTTTGCAGGCAGCAAAGCTTCAAAGCAACCCTAACAGCCCAGGAGGATTGTATAATTGGATCGTGAACAATGTCGGTCATGGTGATGAAGACACGGCAGTGAAGAACTTGAACAAGAGAATTAATGACCACTATTGTGGCGGACCTGTATTTACATACGACGACTCACTCGACAAGGTCATGACTGATTATGATATCAAGCAATTTGTAATGAAATACCTTGGGGCAACATCATGGGACGACTTGTCGGACGATGAAAAGAAAGTCTGCTACAAAAATTACCCTAAGAGGAAGTTACCCGTCTGGACTAGCATTTTCCAGGAATCGTATTAAGTTATTAGAGTGTGGCTCGGAGTATATTTTATGGTTAAGAGAAGAATAGATGTGTTGGGGTTGAAAAGAGGATGTGTTAGGGTTGAAAAGAGAGTGTTCATGATATTGATCTAACTTCTAACACGAAATCATTTATTACACGTTCTCATTTTTATTTTAGGTAAGACTATTTTTTTTGTTAATATAAAAAAAACAATTTGTGTTTTTTTCTTTTTTGAACAAAGACTCATCATGAACACTCCCCTTGTTTTAGGTAAGATTTGTTCATATGAATTCGAAGAAGGAGATGACGAAACAAATACTTTTACAACAATAGAAAATCGTGCTGGTAGTACGAAAACTAGTAGTGCCGGTAGTGTCAATAGTGCTAGTAGTAACAGTAGTAATAATGGCGATAATAGTTCAGCTATTGAAAATAATTCAGTTGCACATCAATGGCAATGGTTCGGTTCGAATTTAGAGTTAACCAGACGTGTTATGGAATATATACAACATCCAAAGGATCTTTATCGCATCTCTATGTTGTCAAAAACATCTCGCGAGGCAGTTACAGTTGAAATTGTTGTCAGATGCGCGATGATGCATGGTGGCAAAGCGTATGATACTATGAAAAATATACACCACCTGATGAATAAGCGAGCTATATATCCCCCAAGTCCCTTGCGTTTGTTGAGACTAATCTTTGGTAAACGGTGTGAGTTTTGCAATAACGAAATAACAAAGCTTCATCCAGGTCAAGAAAGTTTCATTGATATGATGAACGATCGCGATTTCTTCCAGAAATACAACTGTCACAGCAGAAGCAAACCTTGTTCCATCGGTCTTAACCCACACCCGCGTATAGTTAGAAAAAACTTTGGTGTATTTGCTTGCTATCGATGTATGACAGAGAAAAGACCTCAACATGTAACGCAAAATCGACCATACCCCTGTCTTACTCGTCTTTGGGAGAGACAATCGTACAATAAGAAGTCTGGTTTATATTATCACAAACAATTTTATCTTAACAATCGAGTATTGATGTTTATCATATTTGACAACAAACAAGTATTAGCTTACTCGGGGGGTAAACGAATACTTGGTTTGAACAGAACTGGTTTAAGCGTACATGTAAATAATGTTCGACGATTGATCAACCCGATATCCGATGGAATGTTTCCGTATTTTAACAGCCTCGATAGGTACGAAATAGTCCAAGCTTCTTATCTAAAAGACGCCTCTGGCGATTACATTGGATCACTGATCAATTACGACAATATAAAACTGCTCACTGCATACCTAAAAAGAAGCTTAGAGGACCAAGGAAGAGTCGTTGAGAATGGTCATGCTACGAACGATGTGGATTTGTTAGATGAGATTTCATATTATATATACAACATGATCGAATCGCCCCCCTCCGAGGAAACTTTTACTGTCTTTGAAAATACATTTAAGAAGTATCATTGGCACGCATCGAGAATACGCTCGCAACAGTTAAAGCAAAGTAAAGAGAAAAAGACATTGGCTGCTTATAATCGGATCGAAAGAACTATCAACGCAATATCAATGGTAGTCGAGCGGATCACAATTGGTCTGTTACAACAGGGCTTAAGATCATTGAATTTTGGTCAAGACAAATATACCGCAAAAAGGTTGTTACGACCAACAAATAAGGATGTATCAGTAATTAGAAGAATTTTGCTTCGGTACCGAGAAGAACACTGCTCACAATTCAGATATGCTGTAACCTACAACACTGGCTGCCGAATGCTCAACAGTGACATGCAAAAATGGCTTAAACCCCTGCTTTCAAATCCCGGAGCAGTTCTTTCCGGCAAGGTCGAATGTACTTCTATTGCATATGCAATGGTAGTTGGTTTCATGGACAAGTACGGGCTACCCAGATCGTGCAGTATACCGTATGTTATTGTAAATGGAGTAATAAGCACAAGTGCCATTGGCCATAGTGACACATACAATCGGCAAAGAAGACCCAGATTAAAAGGACCGTGGCGCGACAAGTCGGCAGATAGAAGAAATGTTTAATCAATACACTTTATCAAATGCCTATCTAACATTTACTGTTTTTACTTTCTTTTTTGCTTACTGGCAACAGACGCCACAGCCACTATAAACCAAGGTAAGTAGTCAAATATGTTCGTTTGACGTGCATATTACATTTATAGAACTAAAAGAGAAAAAAAAAAACACAAATGGCGTTTTTTATATATACAGCGCGACTTATAGAAGCTAAACGAGCCAAGTGTAAGATTGAGAATACTCAGTATTGGACACCATTAATTAGTCAAGAGACATCAACAATATCGAGCATCGCATTTTACCTGCAAATGGAAATTCAACGCACTTGTATAGTCCAACAGTCCTACATGACAGTCAATAAAATGAGTTGTAATACAGTTTATCAATCTGAAGTTAGATTGCGTGCAACTGATGTTTACAACAGTACTTACCGGTCAAAAAAGCAAAGCCAGTTTGTGGTTTGTCATTATCCTGACGAGGAAATAAATGGAAGGATAGGATATGTCAACTGCTACGACGAATCACGATCAAAGTACAAGGTAACAATATGTCCAAAACAGTTGTCTAGTATCGAAGAGGGAGTTGATATGTACATGGATACCGCATTCATGACACCGATGAACAAATTTCGACTCTCTGATTATAACAAAAAAGCAAAGCAAAGTTTAGTTGATGTCACTTTGCCAAACCTAAACAGGCATTGTGAAGATGTTAAGATCAAGTATCGGCCAGAAGTGTTCTATCAGTTGAATTTTTTATATGGGCTGAAGACAATAAATGATGCCAATAATACTTATGATAAGTTGGTCGAACAAATGAAGACCATAGAAGCTGAAGAGAAGTATGAGTTTGAAACATTACAAAAGGAAAAAGAATCTTTCGAACACGCTATAAGTAATCTGCCAATTGTCGTGACACCGGAAAAACAGCAGCACATGGGCCAGAAGAAAAGATTTCGATACACACATAGGTTGAGTTCACAAAAGATGCCTAAAGATCGGTGCAATCGTGAGTTGCAAGTAGAAAGTGTACTTCGAGCAAGACGTGAGCACAAATTGAGCAAATCGACGAGCTCCAGTTCGAGTCAAACGACTGAACATATGTTCACATTTCCTTTTAAAACAATTGACGATTCGCTTTTGCAATGCTCACAACAATTACGTCTGTTCAATCAAAGTCACACGAACAACACTCTAGGCGACAAATCGTTTGCCGGGCATTTTGAAACTAAGCCCATAATTATAAGCACAGGATCGATGGTATCGTTATCTCCTGGTCGCGAAATGGATGAGGATATGTTCAACTTCTGCTTCAAATGGATGACATGCAATGTCAAAACCATTCGAGCATTTGATACACATTTTCTAAAGCTTTTGTTTGCCACACCTTCAGTAATTTCGTGGGACGATGCATTAGAAAGACAAAATACACAGGATGTATTGAGCAGACCGTTCATTCTATTGCCATTTCACGCCAGCGGGTACTTATCTCTCTTCGTGGTAGTTGGCGCTAACAATATACGAAGTTACCATAAAGGGACTTTCAAGGGAGCTCGGCCTTGTATACTCCATTTTGACTTGTGCAAGCAAAAACGAAATGGCCACAATAGCAGCGCAGTCGCAGATAAATTGAGAGCATGGCTGAACAAAGTTTGGCGCAAACAGCAAGGCGAGACCGATCCCTCTGCCGCGCCCTTCCATAAACGATCATTGCCTATTATTAGTGCAAAATGTTCTCAGCATAACACGCCAAACATCGGCTTAACTCTTCTCATGTACACTTCAAAAATCTCAGCATTAAAGGCAAGCTTTTTCTCAACTTCATCATACGACGAAGAAAAGCATCACGGTGTTATTTTGCACATGAAAAACTGGTCAGAAGATGAGAAGGAAATAAAAAAACTTCGATTGGAGTGTGTTGAACTTACTAGTTCTGTGACAGTCAAGTTTGCAACAGTGCTAAAAAAAACACAACTCGTCTATTTAGGTGATTGCGGCAACGAGCTTTGCAGAAAAGGAAATGGCTGTCAATGTGCATCGAACGAGAAAAGCTCAGAGGATGGCGATGATGCGTCGGTGTGCGGTAGTGTCATTTCTTACGAAGGGGGAAGCAGTATCGCTGATGATGAGTCGAATTGCTCTGATGGCACGTTCATTCCTGATTCATATGAATCTGACTCGGACAGTAGTGTGGAGGAGATGTACACCGACTACGAAAACAAACAAAATCGAGACAAGGCGATAGCCAATGACTGTAGCCCCGACAATTTGATCTGTCCCGGCGACCGTGTTGAGTACAAGTCGATTCATCATCAAGTTGGTGGGGACCCTGTCAAAAGAAGTGTAGTGGTTGCTATCAAAGATCACACAAGAACAACGAACAGATATATCATGTTGCAGGATAACACTAAGCTCTGTCTAGGACATCATTCTCTCCGCAAAGATGAAATGTATGACGCAATGACAAAAGCATATATACCCAATCCTCTTGGAGAATGGTTCGATGTTGCTGATGTCATGTTGCAGGAAGGTACATTTGACCCTGCCGATACGGCTTCAACGGTTGACGACGAAGAGAGCGAACAAGATGATGATTGTTGCAGCTTCAACAATACACCCAGGTACGTCCTTAACTTTATTGTGGCAGATAAAAATACACAAATTGCTTTTTTATATATATCACAACTAAACGACGCCGCTCACAACAGGTGTCACAACAGAAGCCGGAAGCGCAACAATCAGGGTTTGACTGAAGTTGTACAAAAAGATAGAATGAGAAGATTCAGAAAAGAAAAGGACGATCTTGATCGCGTTCAGCCCTACCCCGACTTTGCATGGACCGAGCTAGGAAGCAGTGAATACAGGCAAGCCATTGTTGATATCAACAAAGCCTATAGAAGGATGCTTCGAATAGGTAAAGCAAAAGAGGTATTCCGAGAGTCCAAGAAGGGGTTAGACTATCTGCTCAGTACCAAAACAAAGGATGAATTGTATAATGAGCTGAGAAATATACGAGAGCGATTCAACAGACATCGAAGGTCTGGTAAGGCAATGCTGGACAACTTCAATGTCCACACAGAGATAATTCCAGACGGCGTGCGCTATGGCGGGGATAAAAATCTCAAGCAGCCTACCAAAAGAGAAGTGCTTCTCAAAGAAGGCATTCTAAACTTTGAGCAGTACCAAAGCTCCTTGAACGTATTTAAATGTTCCGTCTGCCTGGAGTGCCAAATAGATTCGGCTCCGCCCGTCTATCATCGTTACGTATGCAATACATGCAAACGGAGAAACGATCCTGATTTCTATATTGATAACAATTTACATCCTGTTTGGTATCTGAAAGACGATGCGGGAGAATTTGTCATCGACGAAAACGGTAAACCAATACCACAATATCACATCCCAAACGAGCTCAAGTGTCTCACCATGTACGAAAAGCTGCTCATTCGCCGGTGTGCTAACTTTGTGCCAACGGTTCACCTGAAGAATGGAGTCTTTGCTATAAAGGGCCATGCAGTTACTTTTCCCCAGAACATCACTGAAATGTGCAACAAGCTTCCCCAGAAAAAGGAAAGTCTCGTTACATTTATTCGTAACATTGGAAATAGCAACACGGCAGCTGTGTTTCCGACTTCGTTCAAAGTTAGCAAGCATCGAATCATAAATGCACTGGAATGGTTGATCAAGCATAATCCCCTCTACGAAGATGTTACTATAGCTCACGAAAACATGGAGTGGATGGGAGATAAGGATGAGGTGAACCTATGCACCGAAGCAATACAGGTAGATATCGAATGCAATGAGCAGCAACGAGCTCAAGATGACGAAGAGGAGCATGTGGCTGCATGTCATAGCACGGAGGAACAGGTCGACGATTACCTTCCGATGCACACGATTCACGAGAATGAAAAGATTACCCTACCTAAAGGGGAGTACACAAAGCCGATAAAAGAGTTTTCAGATATCGCGAAGCAAACTGGGCAGCACACCAAGGCTATGGATTTCCCTCCCATTGATCACGAATCGCCAATATCGTAAGTATTAAATGTCATGCTAATCCTGCACTTTGTTTGCTCACAACACTTTATTTTGCTGATTTGTTTTACTATGCTACTATGTCATAGGGAGTACGATTCTTCAATATCAATCTTTTGCAATTCGTATCCTTGGTTGTTCCCGGGGGGAATTGGAGATTTGCACGACATGGAGCGGGGAAGTTGGAACATAAGAGAATGGGCCAACCATATGTTACATTACTACGACGGCCGATTTATCAACGATCAAATGTTTTCTTTGTTTGTGTTTAACAGCATCGAGCGACACAAAAACAATTCGGAGGGAAACTTCTTTTTTAAGAGCGACCGCTTCCTTGGAGAGAATCCGCCCACAATAGAAGAGCTTAAACGAAAACTTGCCAGTGGTGACGACACTTACATACAGATGCTTCGATTTCAAGCTAGAAACATCAAAGGAAGCGACAACTACTGGAGGGAAAAGACATCGGAACTAGAGAGTTGGATTCATCACCATGTTGCCTGTGGGCGCGGGCCGCCAACATTCTTCATGACCTTCTCCTGCGCCGAAAATTGGTGGCCTGACTTGCGCAGATTGCTGGAGCAACTGGAGAGACACGCGGGAAATACTGACATTGCAGACTTGCTGAGAGAAAACAACTTTTCCGCCATGAAACGCTCTGCAAAGAAATACCCCCTTTACGTCAATGACTTCTTTATGAAAAGGGTTAAGAACTACATGAAAACGGTTGTTTCTCCCGCTCTTGGAATTGAACACTATTGGGGAAGGGTAGAATTTGCTCCCGGGCGGGGCCAAATTCATTTACACATGCTTGGAATTGCAAAAGATAGGGCTTACCTTGATGCATTCTATCGCGCTAAGACCATGGAAGACAAGGCAAAAGTTATTGATGATTATGCAAGAACGCATCTTGATATGACAGCCGATGTTGATATAGTAGACAGTGATTCATCTTATCATCCTCCGCACCCAGATTCTCCATTGGCGAAAAATTTTTGCGAAGTTGTAAACGAAGAAGAAGACGTGAAAATGTTAGCTCAGGATTGCATGTGCCACCACTGCAATAAATTCTGCTTGAGGGAGAACAAAACAAACGCGCCCGAACTTGCCGAGTTGGTTTTGGAGATGAGACGAAGTTCAACCGACAAGATACTCCTGGAATGGATTTAAGAGACGAGGCTGCCATAGTAAAAGACAGCAAGGGCATAAAACAGTTTCGCATGAAACGAACCAAATCGAAACGAGTCGTGCAACACAGCAAATCGCTTTTGAAGTCATGGCGAGCAAATTGCGACATAAAGCTGCTCTTGTACTTTTCAGATCCTAGATACCCAGACATTGGGGAAATTGAAGACGTCTGCAAGTATGTTGTTGCGTACACTGGCAAACGACACCAAACAAGCCGGAAGGAAATAGATGCGATTGAAAATCTGATCAATAGGTAAAGAGGGAAACAAGAAAAAAAAACAAAATGTGTATTTTTATCTAAACCAACTAACACCTCCCAATGCATTTCATATTCTTTTTACTTCACCATCAGCACACATAATGGAAACTTGGGCGGAGTGCGTGCAATAACTCAAAAAGCACTTCATGGACTCTCAGGAACAAGAACTGTTAGCGTACAAGAAGCTGTGCACCTGGTTGATAATCAAGATCTTGTCATTTGCTCCGAGAAATTCACAATGCTAAGCATTCGTGCAGGAGCAATGATGGCTAGCGAGAAAGATAAAGAAAAGAAGGACATCGTTTCAATGTACCGTAACAGAAAAAAGTCCTTGGAACATCTCACTATGGACGAATACTTTTATACTCATTTCTGTAAAGAAGTATTGCATGATAATATATGTGATCCGACCGAACGTACTAAACACAGGTGTTTGCTGCCGAAAGGACAAAAGTTTAAACCCACATATCCTGTTACATACGAGTATGCAAAGGGAGTGTTGGTTCAACATATGCCTTGGTCTTTAACTAACTCTCCCGTAAAACTGTTTAAGGACAAGGAACGAACCATCCGCAAGTTTAAACGTATGATAGCCAGAAAACAATTACCATCATCTGTTTGTGCACAATACATTTGTGCTGTGAAATACCAAAGGCAGCGTCGATTAGAAACAATAGCGTCGCAAGGAACAGAACAGCCCTTTAATCTCGCCGACATGACGGAAGAGGAGCAAGCACATTGCATTGCTCACCAGCACACAAGTCACTTCTCAGACAACTTGGTGTTGAACAACAGAATCGACAATACAACAGTTGATATTGGTGATAAGATTGACTGGACGGTTGGTTGGTTTCGTGGCAAAAGAAAAGTGAGGTTGTCTGGTCGCGACTGGGTGGACTTTGTGATAACAAAACACCAAAGTGCTCTCAGGGAAGAAGCTTCGTCCGTAGACAATCTGGTCATTCCCAAATTGCGCAATGGTAAAGAATATTCCGTGAGGGGCAACTCGGAACAAGAAGAAATTGTATACACTGCAGTTGATACCATAGTCAAGTTCTTGAATAACGACCCATCATATAAGCCCATGAGAGCTACCATCATGGGATGCGGAGGGACAGGTAAATCGTACATCATCAACACAATCATAGCAATGGTTCGGCGGCTAACAAGCAGCAATAATACGGTTCAAGTGGCAGCACCTTCGGGGGCCGCGGCTTATAATGTGCAGGGAGCAACATTGCACAACCTCCTCAGCCTTGGCGTGGCAAAACCGGAAGCACCATTATCTGACAAGAAAAGAGAGAAACTTATACAGCAACTTCAAAGGCTTTTAGTGCTAATCATCGACGAGAGAAGCATGATCAGCTCGAAGGTTCTAGCAGCTGCGGAGCGCAATACAAGAGAATGTATATTTGGTGGCCACAACGCAAATGAAATATGGGGAGGCTTGCCTGTTGTTCTTCTGTTTGGGGATGACTATCAACTGATGCCTGTACAAAAGGATGGAGCGATCCACGGCTACTCCGCGCGGCAAGGAATGGCCGTGCAACGCAGGACTAATAAAATGACAAGGTCTCAACTTTTCAAACACCGGGGAGACTGGCTCTTCACAGAAGTTATGACCGAGCAAGTGTATTCCCTGACGAAGAATTACCGAGTGAAGGACAAAAAGTTCAAAGAAATACTCTCACGAGTTCGACTGGGTGAGCCGACGAAAAAAGATGCTGACCACATTATAAAGCTACATCACAACTGGTACAGTGCTGACGAAAAGTTCAAACAAAAAATTGAAAACCACAAGAAAACTATGTGGCTTTTCACAAAGAGACAGCAGGTGGAAGAGATGAACAGGAAGAGGCTAATATCAATGTCCAATTCAACCAATGTTCCTGTAGCAAGGCTTGATGCCCACTTTGATACCAATAAGCAGCAAAATATGAAGGAGAACCGCGCCATTCGGAGCCACTTTGACAACAGCAGTTTCTTGCAACACAACGATTTTTGTGTCGGGGCGAGAGTTGCCTTAAAGGGGTGGAATATCCTCCCATCAGCGGGCTTGTATAGTGGCTCCATTGGCACTGTCGTCGACATTGTTTACGAAACGAGACCTGTGGGGCCAAATGACAAGGAGCACTACCATCTTCCAGACTACGTAGTGGTAGATTTCCCTCACCTCAATTTACCCCCTAATATACGGCCTTGGGACAAGAAGAATCCAACGGTAGGTAGTTGTGTTATTGTGCCAAGAATGATATGTATGTATTATGCATATGTATGTATGAGTGCCAACGTTATCTCACACACCCTTTTTATTGTACACTCCCGCTCTTTCCGCAAAATGCTATATCTTCAGCACGTCCCAATCCCCGCCAGAGAAAGTCTGTGCAGGCGCGGGTGTTGCACAGTTAAGTGGTGTCCTCTTATTCCGGCATGGGCCACTACGCTTCACAAGTTCCAAGGATTCGAGGCGGGATTCGATAAAACGGATATGTTCAGGTATCTCATATGTGATCCTGGCGACCGACCCTGGGAGCAAATATGTCCCGGCGCCTTATACACCGCACTAAGCCGAGCCAAGACAATGGGAAGATTCACAAAATCAAAACGAAAGTTCACAAGGAAATCGGCAATATACTGGAAAGGATCAGGGATTAGCATACAGCGCATCACTCAAGGATCATTGAAGAATGGGAAGAAAAGGGGAGATCCGAAAACAAAGTGCGAACTCATTCTCAAAAGAGACCGATGGGTCGAGTACCTCAAAACACGATGCCAAGCCACACCTTCTCTTGAATACAGCAAATCAGAACTAGATGAACTTCACAGCATTCAATTTTCTCAGGATGAATTGAAAGGAAGCATTGCCAACACAATCCAAAATCCCAATGAAACTTGGAAAGAACTCAGGAGAACTAAGTATTTGAAGAAACGAGCATACTTTGAGTAAAGACATTACTAATTCGTCTTGCAAGACAAAAAAAAAAAACACAATATGCTTAATTTTTTATCTCTTCCTCGTCGTAATTGCACATGTTGTTGTTTTCCTGAGGGGGGTAAAATAAGTAAAGGGGGTAACACTTGTACTGTTTCTCCCAAGGGAGTTTGAATTCCTATGTAGCAAACATACCGCGGCCTACTGAACCCACCATCTACAAAGGGGTAAAATTAGACGTTTGTACTATTCCTACGTAGAAAATGTAGAAAAAGCATGACATGCTCTGACATGAAATCTAAAATGAAAAAAGCCCGGAGCCGCCCTCACTTCGATCTGCTGCTAACCCTTACTGGCGCCCCTCGGGCCCATTATTAATGAAGCTAATAAGGATTGGAATACTGGTAATGATGCGAAATTACGCGATGAGGTTACCCACACTCGAAAAAGAAATGTAGGAGACCATGACTGGCAAACGATTCAGAAAAGGTTTCCTGGATTTAGTGCCGACTGGTTACGTGAACGGTAAGTTTTGTTTGTCGATCCATCTTTATGTCTCTATGGATAATCTCAAAATACTAATTTATTCGATAGTTGGAAGATCCTCAATATGCCTTCTACGAAGGAGAAGGGTAGTGATGTCTGGAGTACAGTGGATGATGTGATGCTTATTCTAGCCGGAAAAAACTACAATGGGAAGAGTAAAAGCAAGTGGAATACACTTGCAAAAGGATTCCCTGGCCGTACTGTAAACGACTGCAGAAAACGGTAAGTGACCTTCATGTTAGGTTGTGTTCACACTCACTTTTATCCAACTTTTACTATCTCCTTGTAGATTCTACAATGTTGAAAGAACAGTGAAGAATGTGAGAGCAGGTACTTACAGTCACAAAACTGGTCCAGTCCTTGCCGCTGCGGCCTACCTTCGCCTCACCAAGCCGGAGGAGCCCGTTCCTCCTCCCAAGGAACAGAAGAAGCCTTCTGCTGCCAAGACCGATAAAAAGAAGAAGGAATTGGAATTGGGCGCAGCTTCAGGGTGCCAGAAGTGTATCAAAGAGTTGGACACTGGTGAAAAGGTAAGTAGTAAGCACTCAGATCAATGCCCAAAGAAACGACGTGGGCCCAAGACCAAGAAGAAGGCTGGTTCTGCTCCCAAGTCCAAGAAACAGAAGATGTCTTCTGCTCCCGAGATGTTGCCTCCTTCGATGTTGGATCCTTTTGGAAGTGTCGGTGATGCACCTCAGCCAATCTTGGCTACTGCTCCATTGGTTGATCAATCAACCGATGATGGTCAAGAGAAGGAGTCTGGCATTGTAGAAATTGAAGTTTGATTGAGAGAATGAGAGAATGTTTGTTAGAGTTCTAGTCCCCTTGTGTCGCATCACAGGATGCTGTATGATGCATGTAATACAAACATGTCCATAAACTAACAACTATTCTAAACATTGATATTCTCGAAAGTATTGCAGATTTTCTAGGTAAGGCGGCTCATATATGATAATTATATGTATATATGATGATGTATTGATGCTTATACAAGAAACATACCTATCAAGTAAAATACTAACTAACTCATCTCTATAATTTCAATATATCGTGCACACAGACTGCAAATCTTTAGTACAGTTATCATTATCATGCAAAAGATTGTCATCGCGGATAGACAAAGTTGCATCACGTATGTTAGCTTCACAAAAAGAAGTTTCTAGATATGGTGGTGATGATTGTGATGATGATTTGACTGTATTAGAAGAGTTGAACTATCTTCGATCGCCTCTAACTTTCACTCATTTATTGGGAAATAGGATTGGATATGTCGATAATGATAAATCATGTGTCTGGTCATCAAATCCAGACACTGGTCAAACACCTATTGGCCTCCATCATTTGGCAGCAGAGGGGAGTTATGGCTGGTTCGACGGTACCCACCAAACGGCAATAAGTTCAGATTATGTAATGACATCAGGTCGACATTATGCTAAATTTTACATTGATACTTCAAGCTCCAAGTGTATGTTTCGATTTGTCTACTCTCGTGTGGGTATCATGAGACCAACCAGGTCTTATTTGAAGGATCTGGATTGGACTGAGTTTCACCCCATTCAATGACTTTCTTGACGAGAAGACAGATGCATGGGGGAGGAGCAATGTGCATACTTGCATGTACTATGACTTCGATGGCATTTGTGAGTGGAGCGACTGGGGGGAACAATGTGATAATATGAAATGGGATGGAATGAAAGGCTTTGAGTGCTCTCAAAATGAAAAAATTGGGCAGGTTGGTCTCCTTTTAGATTTAGACGAAGGAACACTAACGGTGTACAAAGAAGGCAAATGCCTTGGTATAATGATGAGGGGTCTCACGGGTGAATACTGCTGGGCAGTGAGCATCTTAGCCCAGGCTCATGGTTGTCCTCATCGTCAAAATGTACGTATTGAAAAAGCAAATGTACCAACTATGGATACTGATCAAACGTTTCGTCCTATCAATCATACAAATTGTGAGTGTGAATATGATAGTGGAGAAGACGAGTCAGTGTGTAGTTATTGCAATGAACCCAAGCACGGTTATGACTCTTGTAATTGTGAACGTGTCTACGAGGAGCAGTGGTGATGAAATGCAGTATGTAGTTGATCAATTTTAGGGGGAAGACTTCTTGTGGTTGAACCATAAAAGTAATATATTTTTGGTGTTCTATTCTATACTAGGTTATTGTTAGATCATTCTATACTAGTGTTGTAGTGTTTTAGGTATTAAGTGACTATCTAAACCACCACTTGTGTGTCGAGTAGACTCAGCAATAACCCAGGGTGTGCATCTAAGAATGGAATCAAGTTTGTCATGTATGTGTTAGTATAACTTACATCTTAAGTAATACCAAATGTTCTTATAAACCAATGTTGCAGAGAGTTGATTTACATAACCTTCCCCTTCTTTTCATCATTCTTCTTCAATACAAATGTCCTTACAATAGAGATGTACAAGAGCCATCCCATGGGTCCGAACATTAGTGATAAGAAGAGTGTTGGTATGATTACTGTAACATGTACTAACGTTGATGCTCCGCGTTCAACACTATCGAGTGTAATAAACCGTCCTACTAATGCATCGTACACACAGTAATGAATCCAACCAATAAATACACCACTAGGCTCCTTAAATAATTCAACAATACCTTCCAAGCTACTAAAATCAATTTCTGGTGAATTTTCATCCGCATAAACAATTGTTGATATAACACCTAATGTATATAAAATTGCATGCAGGATAGGTCCAATTAATGATAATGTTGGTGTATGTTTCCACTTGGGAAGAAAAACTAATAACATCCACGATGGTAATATTAAGTTAACTAGGGGCCAGAGTTCTTGTGCATTGTATATCCACCCAACAAGGGGAATGGTTTCAGATTTGTTAATGTCATACTACTGAAAAGTACTGTGATATCGTATAGAGATTCGATACTCGATGAGCTTGCAATTACTTAGTAAGAGTTAGTAGTACCTGTTGCCACTGTCAGTTGAGTATCATATATAACTCTAGAGGCGTCTATTGATGACGATTTAGGTAGCTTGTTTTTGCCCATGCTTGTTTGCAACAAGGGACCGGTTATCGCTAAAAATTATTGAATAAAAATTCCCATAAATCTAATCTTTATTCTCTCAGTCCAACCATCAATGGTGGCCTCCTACTAGTGATTATTTTGCCAATATAAAGACTTTACTATGGATACTAATACATCTAAAATAGCTGCAAATAGTACCGCCGCCGACGGCGATACTTTAAAACCATACATCGAACCACTCGTCGAAGGTGATAAATGTTTTGTTCAATGGCGTGATGGTACCTCACAATTATTAGCCAAGGTTATTGAAACTAAACGTGATCCTAATGCTAAAGGAGTAGTTAAAACTTTACCACTTCCCGAACCTAAAGAAACAGAAGTAGCGGGTGAGGGAGATATTGATGGAGGAGAACCATCTCTAAAACGGAGTAAACCAAATGAGGGTGTTGCAAATACAAGCACTACTACCACTGCTACAGCTGAATCATCAAAACCAACTAAATCCACTTCCACCACAAATAATAAAACAACCGATAAACCAAAATTATCCGCATGGGATTTCCTATACTACATTCACTATGAAGATCATGATCGTCGTTTAGATGAATGGATCCCATTATCTCGATTTGATTTATCAACATTAAAACGCGTGCCTCCACCTGAGAATAATAAAGTTGATGGTGATTTATTAGGATTAACCGCACCTCGATCACGTCGGGCTAGTACCGTGGGAAAGTTAAAACGTAGTAATGATTCACGACGGAATTCATCTAATAATTTAGTTGAGGGTGCATCGAGTACATCAGGAGACGGGGCTACGAATAGTGATGCATTATTACGTGGGGGTAATTGGCATGGTAATTCGGGCAATCCAGACCTAGCCGAATTGGAAGCGGAGCATCATGAAATTACCAAGGTTAAGAATATTACACAAATTGTAATGGGGAAGCACCTCGTTGAGGCGTGGTACTACTCGCCATTCCCCCCACCCTATCATGAAGTTGAGACATTATATATTTGTGAATTTACTCTCAAGTATATGCGTAAACCTCAATACTTCTTGAAACATTGTGCTGAATGTACACATAAGTCACCTCCCGGTAATGAAATTTATCGTGAGGGAAAGTTGAGCGTGTATGAATTGGATGGTAAAGATCATCGTGTTTATTGTCAAAATCTATGTCTGTTGGCAAAGTTATTCCTTGATCATAAGACACTTTATTATGATGTTGATCCATTCTACTTTTATGTTATTACCGAGGTGGATGATGAGGGAGCACATATTGTTGGATACTTTTCAAAGGAGAAGGTATCAGCGGAGGATTACAACCTGGCATGTATTCTAACATTCCCACAGTATCAAAAGTGCGGATATGGAAAGTTTATTATTAGTTTCAGTTACGAATTAAGCAAGAGGGAGGGTAAGCCAGGAAGTCCCGAGAAGCCATTGAGTGATTTGGGTAAGATATCTTACCGCAGTTATTGGACACATATATTGCTGACATTGTTAAGTGAACAGAAGGGGGAGGAGAATTTGCAGATTAAGGACATATCTTTGATGACGGGTATCAAGACTGAGGATATTATCAGTACTTTGCAAAGTTTGAATATGATCCGCTTTTGGAAGGGGCAGCATGTGGTATTTGTTATGCAAGACTTTCTCAAGAAGTATATGGCACTGAATAAGAAGATTCGTCTTTGTGATGGAAAGTGTTTGTCATGGACTCCTCATGCAGAGAGGAAGAAGGGTGGCGGCGATTAATAGTGTTTGAGGTAGGCAGAGGGGATAAGATATCAATTGGTGTAGGGGATTGATAATATACTATTTTAATACATGTGGGGGTTAATGCATATAAAATAGAGCTTTTGATCAAACTTAAACCAATGACCAAGTCCATTTACTTAGGTACCATACGCACAGCCAACTCGATCACTTCTTACTCTCGTCACACACGGCGGGTACTAAGGACCAAGACTAAGGATACCATTGAGAGGTATCCTCCCTTTTTGGAAAAAATCTTTTTTGATACTCTTCTATGATATTGGATATATACAGAACTTCTACTAAATAATGCCATCATGTTACTTTATTATCACTGGTTTTGGGCCTTTTGCTGGGGTATCAAACAATCCAACCAGTATTTTGATAAAGCGTCTTCAAGAACAGCTAGACAACAACCAGAATAAACATAAGTACGAAACCCACCTGCTAGAAACATCAGCAGAGTATGTTCGAGAAAAGTTATCTGATATCTATAAAGGGCTAAAACAATCATCTAGTGAAAAGAGTAGTAAAGATATCATCATTATACTACATTTAGGAGTAATGAATTATTCAGTGAAAGTATTTCATCTTGAACAATGCGCTTACAATGATGCGACCTTCCGAGTTGCCGATGAAAGAGGATATCGGCCAAATAAAGAATTGGTATTGCAAAAAGACAATGAGACCTCCTCAGAGTCTACTCATGAATGGGGGAAGTGTTTAAAAACAACATTAGACGTGCATTCTCTATGCAATGATTTACAAAAAGAATGCAAGGCAGAAAAAGTTGTAGTAAGCACAGATCCTGGAAGGTTTGTTTGCAATTATACATACTGTTTCAGCTTGAATCAATGCAATTCTGCAAACAAGTGTAGTGAGGAAGGGAAGAAGCAACACAATGCATTGTTTATACATGTGCCACCTTTCCGTGTGATATCTGAGATTAGACAGTTAGACTTTATACATAAGGTGATGGATACGATTGAGAAGCAGGTACTTTCTTCTACAGATTAATGGAGTACATTAACGAAGCTTGCATATTGTGATTAAGTTATCAAACTTCGTGCTCTTAGCCCCCCTTATAATGCATACTTTTATTCACCCATTCTTTCTACAATCTATTAAACTTATCAGCTCTCTCCCTGTCATCTCAACCATCCTCCTTTAAGGCTCACAATCAGCTCCTTCACCGGTGTAACCTGTACACATACCATCCAGCATATCGAAGTTCTCCTTTGTGTCGGGGAAAGCCTCTAATACTCGTGTGTAGTACTCCTTCACCTTTTCAGGCACCTTTGCCCAAAACTTTGGACGGCACTTCAAGAATGTCAATACAGGCGCAATACTTAGATCAGCTATGGTTACCTTGTCACTGTAACAGAATTTTGTATCCTTCAAGTACTCATCCATGAGGATAGGGAAGTGTTCATCCATTAGCTTGGCAAATGATTTCTTAGCCTCCGAATCTTCCTGTGGCATTCCAAATACAATGTATGCAATAGCAGGGATGCAGCTGTACATTCCAGTCTGACGCCAATCCATGACCATGTCGATCTTTCCACGAAGAATAGGATCAGAAGGGTACAACTCTTCACCTCCCTTGTTGTTAACACAGAGCCAACGCATAATAGCACAACTCTCCCAAATAGCGCCATCATCGCCATCGAACTGAAGAGTAGGGCAAGTATGACATGGATTCATTGCAATGAATTCTTCGGTACGAGTTTTACCGAAGGCATTGACGATTTCAACCTTATCTTCAATCTTTAGATGACGCACTACTGCGATACATCCTTGAGAATTGGCCGCTGAAGAAGATATATGAGGATTAGTATATTAAAACGATATAGCATGATATAAAAAGAAGTACACCAGCCCCACTTCATCAAAAGCGGGAGTGGGCTAATGATATCTATCTCTTCCTCGTAACCTCATCGATCGCCGCCTCCTCCAACTCCGCCAACGGCGCCACTAAATATACTGCACTTACAGGGGGGAATGATATGCAACTTCATGATATATATATATATATATATATTTGTTGATATTAGTTATTATTAGATAGCCGCGGAGATGGAAAATATTATGAGGAAGGATTTTTTCTACCGATTAGCATCAAAGGATACCGTAGCTACCAACAACATACTTCCAAAAAAATGATAGGAACCTGAACCCTATCTATACTTTCAAAGAGGTTTAGTTTATTTACTTGCTCTTCGTTCTATACTCTTCAATCCGTTCGTCAAGCCACTGTATTTCTTTCTGTAGTATATCTTTAGCGTCTTCCTGAGAGAATAGGCCATGATATCCATCGACAACAATATCCAAAGATTTCAATGAGTCTGGAGTTTGACATTGATCATACAAGTACTGACTTCCACTCAACTTCACTCCGTAATCTTTGTCTCCGTGACTTATGTGAAATGGTAGTTGGAATGTTTTACATATCCTTTGTGCTTCTTTCAAACTTGTGAGTAATCCAACTGCTGTTCCCAAACAGAACGGCACCCCTCCTCGAGCTAAATCATGCATCTCATTTGGATTAGAAAAGTACTGTCGAGCTTCTTCATCTTTCCATATTCGTTCACTTGTAATTGGATGGGGCATAAAGAATGGTGTCCACTGCGGAAAAAACGGAGCAAGACCAAACCTGAGGATTAACTCCACCGGTTTGGCTGGTAAGTCTGCATGGATAGACGGACAATTTAAACTAGCTCCAACAAATGTAGCTGGTCTCTCTGATTCATTCTCTTGAAAGTAATGGGCAGTATGCAATGCAAGGCATCCACCAAATGAATCTCCTGATACAAACATTGGTACATTGTCATAATCTTTTGTTGCCATCTTACAAAAATTGACCAAATCATCTCGGAATATTTCCCAATTACCATTTGGGATGTAAAAGCGATGCCCTTCCGAGAAACCATGACCTAAACCGTCATAACTAAAAACTGCAATACCAGCCTCATTCATTAGTCTAATACGTAGTGCCTGATCTGTATACCTATCTCCGATTTTCATACCAAATCCAGATTGGCCACAAATACCATGATGCCAAACTACGACTGCCCTTACTTCTTGATTATTGGGTGGTAGGTTCTTTCGATAATGCAATTTCTTATTTTTATATGTTGATTCAAAGAAGTTATGTTCTGGATTTGCAAATAACTCATCTTGATTGCGCATCCATTCCTCATTTGGAAAAATATCTTTTGGTATTTCAATATTTACATTGTTAGTTCCCCATAGATTATACAAAGGCATGGTTGATATGATGTAATATTGATGGCGATATCTTTGTGGTGTAGAGGAGACAACCAGAATATAAGTTTAGATAATTGTTGATGTGTGTTGAGGAGATGTGTAAGATATCTTCTTTCTTGTATTTACTAAAACGCCGTTGCAATCCACCGTCACCACCAATGAAATGAAAGTTATGTATTAGATATATGTATATATATATGCAAATCAGGTTACAAGTCCGAGGTTGGAAGGCTGGTTGTCAAAGATAGAATATGTAGTTGAGTTTGCTCACTACCACTTTATTAAATTTGTGATTTGTGTTTGGTTTAGTGGGTATCGTATCTTTTGGACATAAAGACTTGATACCCATCTATCAGGTCAATGTTAATGGTTTTAAAGCACTCTAGACAAAGACAAAGACAATAATAGACTACTCTAGTATGTTTAATAAATAGTCGATCAGTTTGTGACACTCTTTCTAACTTGACACATCTAAATATCAAAGATGATAATCATATCTCGGTATCAACATAATCTTATATTGCAACAAGTGATTTGCAAAGTGTTTCGATAAACGAGATCTCGGTATCAATAAGGTAAGATATACATACTGCAAAGTGTCTTTTATTGAATTAAATAATTTGGACGGATATAGAATATCATGGTAGCAACAATCAAGCAGATGACAACATGGTTTGTTATATCTATAGTAAAAACGTCAACAGATGCTTTACTGTCACCACGCATTCGATATCAAAGTACACCATCACATAATAACAACTTTACATACTTACCAAATAGAAAACGGAAACGATCTCGTCGTATGATGCAAGTAATTGCAGCTGATCATCTTGTTACAGAACCTCTTCCATTATTAGACAAACCATTAAACACTTCACATTGGGCTGGTTACATACACTTGGACGGGCACGATGATAATAATAATCAGGAAAGAAACTTATTCTATTGGTTGTTTGCACCTTCTCATTTACCTGATGGAGAGGATAAGAACATACCACTAGTTATTTGGCTTAATGGAGGACCAGGTTATTCCTCTTTATCTGGTTTATTCATAGAAAATGGACCATTCCGACTTATCAAAAATAATTATAATGATAAGTGGACAATACAACACAATGAACACAGTTGGCACAAAGCACCATCATATTTGCTATATGTCGACCAACCAGTCGGAACAGGTCTGAGCTATGTCTCAAATGATGAGAATGATAATGGACTGTGTCCAAATGATGAATGCATAGCAGAGGACTTTTACAACTTCTTGGCAGAGTTAATATGGCTACACAGAGATATATTGCTTGATAGGCAAATTTATATCACAGGAGAATCATATGCAGGCCATTACATTCCAATCATAGCTGATTATATTATGAAAAGAAATAAGGAAGTAAAGGAAACAGCGAAAGGTGATAGTAAACAAAATGATAATGATGACACGCTTCCGCCAATACATATTCCTTTATCTGGCATTGCCATCGGAAACGGATGGATGGATCTTAAAACTCAAAGCAGTGATTCGGAATATTTAACAGGCAAAGGATTAATCTCTCGTTCGATGAGGGCTGCTTATGACGCATCAATAAAAACATATATAGATATGATAGAAGATACAGAACATGATCCAGGTGATAAAATGGCTTGCTTTAGAGAGAACTGGAATGTCGACGTTCTTCCAGAATCAAGTATACTTTACTCTGATTATGATACACGTGTTTGGCTTCATAAAGGGGACAAGTATCCACCAGGCCAAGATGCTCTGCAGGCATATTTCGGCGGAGACGATGACAATATACTTGGATTGACAAAAAAGGATACCAATAGTATTTTGAATACTATTCATGCATCTCCATTCACCGAAGAAATTATCGCAGGCAAACCACAAAGATATAAAGTGTCAGCATATCAAAGAGTTGGTAGTGCAATGTATAGGAGAAACTATGACTTGATATCTGTCAACTCTGAGGTTGCACGACTTCTTGAAGAGACAGAAGTCAAAGTTTTGCTTTATAATGGCGTTGAAGACGCGATGTGCGATCATATTGGCAACGAGCGTTTTCTTGACAGTCTCCCATGGAGAGGTCGAGCAGAGTGGGTCACTGCTGATCGTAGAGCATGGATTCCCGACGCACAGGCGGCGCCCTATGGATTTGTGAAACAATACAAGCAACTTACGTTTATAAAAGTATTAGGGGCTGGTCACATGTTACCAATGGACAAGCCTGTGGTTGCGCTTGATATGATCCGAACATTCATAGACGGAGGTGAGTTTATTGGCCCCGAACAACCAATGAAGCAGATGGATCCGCTTGAGGCGTCAAAGTGTACAAATCAATCTGTACTATCGCCCTCAATAAATGAAAGTGAGAAATCATCAACTAATGATGTTGCCTGGGCTATTGCCAGCTTTGTGATAGCATCATTGGGCTTCATTGCTGGTAGATGGAGTAGGAGAAAAGATTTATATGGAAATACTGACCCTGACGACCACGAGCTTTCATTGCAGACAGAACTATCATAACTAATACGAGTAAGAATTCTTAAGTTAATCTCTTAAGATCTCATAGCGTTAGAGCTACCAAATAATAAATGTTATTATTCCTCACCACTCCTTCAGGTTCGCTAGATCAGGAAACCAGTCAGAGTCTGGAGCAAACTCGGCATCCTTGAATGCATTTGATGCAGCCTTTTTCTTTCCGAGTTCTTTAATATCCGCTGGCAATTTGGGCTGAATAGGTGCCTCTAATGTTTGTTCCCCAAAGCTATCCCAATCGAAGCCCGCGAACCAACGATGACTTTTAATATTCTGAACACCATTCTGTGTCCTACCCAATCGCTTTGATTGATCATTAACCAAAAGGTTGGAGATTAGATCTGTCAGTCCGCCACTAAAGTGAGAAGGTACTCGAACATACTCAAAGCCTTTAAGAATCTTTCTTGTTCGACGAGCTTGGTTGGGAGCATAGAACGGGGCTGTGCCGTTAGTCATTTCGAAAAGGAATACACCCAAGCCCCAATAGTCTACTGCCCAGTCATGACCTGTACCTCGAATAATTTCAGGTGCCAAGTAGTCTGGCGTACCACAGAATGTGTATGTTTGACCATCATCAATCTCTTTGGCAAGTCCGAAATCTACAAGAGTTCCATACCCCTTCTTGGTAAGAACAATGTTCTCCGGCTTGAGATCACGGTATGCAATCATGCACTCATGCAACTGTTCAAATGCAAGCACAACCGAAGCGGCATAGAAGCGTGTGTCCTCCTCCTTAAAACCGCCCGGAGTGCTTGATTGACGAGCTTGTTTTACAAGATATGGCATGAGCTCTCCACCTGAGGCATAATACGATAAAAGGTAACAGTGAGCAACAATTACACATGTATGATAGTATCAATACCAACAAAGATGCATACTCACCTGGAAGAAGATCCAACAGGAAATAGAGATGTTGTTTGTCTTGCATAGCACAGTGGATACCCAAGATACAAGGGTGCTCGATTTCTTTCATGATACGATATTCATTCAAAACATGCTCCTTCTGATTCTTCTTGGCAATGTAATGCTTTGATTGCGCCTTTAAAGCAAATACCTTCTTTGTCTTTTTGGATTGGACTAGAGTTACCTGACCAAATGCACCCTTACCTAATATATTAAAAAAGTCTAGCTCGTCGAATTCACATTCATAACATCTATCGAGGTACGATGCTGATGTTTTGATGGTTCGTTTTGATTCACTCTTTCTTGTCATACGCGAGACAATGGTGCCGTCTAAAGCATCCTTGAATGAGCCCATGATTTCCTCAAAATCCTTCCTGGTAAGATAATATAATTGGACAGTACTTGCAGCTCTATAAGTAAGGGGCGAAGGTGCACCCTTTAGTAATGAAGTTGTACCAAAGGACTTCTTCACATCTACTACTCCGTCCGACTTCTCATCCCCATTCTTATCATTGCGATAACGTTCCACACGTCCACTCTTTACAATGTAGAAGGTATCACCCATTTCACCTTCTCGAAGAATAACCTGTCCCTCTTCATATACATCAACTTTCATAGCAATTGTCAAGTCATCTAATTGTGATCCATCAAATATATCAGTAAACAAACGTCCTGATACTTCGCATTGGCGGGTGAACGCATTCTTCTCTTGTTGTTGTTCATATCTTAATTGAGAGATAACAGAACGGTATGACATACGTTCAATACTCCATAGTTTACAATCAGATGTAGCAGTGATCGTAGCAGCACTGGTAGATAGAGAAGATAAAATAAAAGTGAGCATATGATATGTTCATAAACATAAAATAACACACACATCATTATCTTGCAATTCTCATCAGTAACTCCCCTAAAAAATATCATTGTGACAACATATACATACATATATTGTAACATTTCCCTTAATTGCAAAACTTACCGGGGTGAGCCAAATATGAGTGCTAATTCACCAAATGCACTACCTTTGGAATATTCTCCAACTTTAACCTCACTTGATTCCTCTTCTCCTTCACCTTTCACAGTAACATGAATATTTAATGATCCACTTTCTACTACAAAAAAATCACTACCCTCATCGCCCTGCTTAATAACATGTTCACCCTCTTTAAATGTCTGGGGTTTGAATACATCAATAATTTGTAATATCTCATCCTTACTATCATTCTCAAATAACACATTGGGCTTGATGGCATTATATATAAGTGATCGAATATCATCCGTCTTTTCATATGAAACCTTTTTAAATGAACTAAAGTCCTGCTTATCATATAAAGCACCACGTGCACCTATATCATCATGATCATCCTTATCACCGCCTCCATCAGGTGGATCAATCCCATCAATAGTAGCAAGGAACTCGGCAGCGAATTTACGTATATACTGTATCTCAGTCTTTGCGGCATTTAAATATGTAACATCTGATGCATCCAATGGTTTATTATCTGTTAGATTTAGGATAAAGTTAACAGGAGTCTTTTCAGATTGGGATTGATCTTGAGGTGCAGCCTTCTTCTTTGAGTTTGAGACACCATTGGCTGTGGAGTTATTAGGAGCATCTGTACTCTTTGATGTACAGCTCCCCATATTATTATTATCGCTTTTGCTGTTTTTGTGTGGATTGAATAAAGTAAATCTTGATAATGTTTCTGCAGGTAAAGATATCGTTTTTAGTAAGATGGACATAAGATATGTATTAAATTATCCCAAACTATTTAAACATATGTTGTGTAACTATGCATAAACTTACTCAAGATTGGCAAACGGGACACTGCACTTTTTATCCGGATATGGTAAGTATGCTACTATGTATTTATTTCGATTTTGCTTGTTGCTTGGCGTTTTGCTTGTTTTGCCCCCCTTGTTTTGCACAGTGCGAACATTTAGGTCTACCCCATTTTGAAACATATTTACTATGAAGAAGTATCATAGCTATCATTACATGAGAATCCTGAGCTCACACTTAGTTGAGTTGAAAAGACAAAATACTGAAGAGTCGAGCCAAAGGCGAGACCCACCCACCACTTCCTTTCACTTTAGTCGAGCCGAAGGCAAGACCTATATATCACTTTCACCTCTTGGAGACCCATATACCGCCGAAGGCGAGACCTATATATCACTTTCACCTCTTGGATGGGTAGTTGATGAGTAGATTGCAGTGCAAAAAAGCAAAAGAATGTCTGATGGGATGCGCTAGAGCCAATTATTCTTGCCACTCGATTTATTCTAGTACATTCAATAATTACAATTCATCATCATTTGATAGGTTAGAGCCTCTCTTTCGGAGCTTCTTCACATTCTTTGAATAAGTATTGTGAATCATTTCCTCAGCCTCCCTTTCGCTTATCAAGCCATCCTTCTCAAGTTTTAGTATAAAGTTTGCTGCCGAATGAAGCTGTAAGGCGTAAGGTTGTAGGTTAGATAAGGTTGCAGTTTAGATATTTCATTACTCAATATCAATCAGATACAAATAAACCACAAACATGCACTTACAAGTATATCACACAGAGTATAGGTGGCATACAAATTCAAGTTCTTCACAGTCTGGAGATACTCTCGTGCTTTTTCACATTCGCGGAGAGACTCCTTCATTACAGCACTCTCTTTGTATGCTTCCAACTTTTCCGAACACAAACCCAACGCATCACAGTAAACTGCTTCTGCTTCACAATGTGCCCGGAGAAAGGCAATAGTTCTATATACTTTTTCCGACTCATCAGGATCTAACAAGGAAGAATAAGCATTACCATCAGCGCCGCAACACTTCGTCTGAGCTTGTTGATACTTCAAAAGAGGCTTGTTAAGATAGTCCCAATCTTGAAGGATCTCTCCTTGGGCAACATCATTCTCGGTATAGTCTACGCTCCTTTGTAACGCAAACACAACATGCCCTCGTTTCACATCAACTTCTCCATTCGCAATCTGTTTCCTGTAAGCACCACGGAGTAAATCAATGAATACTTTGCGCTCCTCCTTCATAGTTTCGTTTACGGAATTCGAGGTCCTATCAGTCTTGTCATCAGCAACACGCTCTTCCTCGAAAACTCTATCCTCATTGACTATATCCAGATCGGCAAGCAAATCCTTATTTGACTGAGTAGCAAAACCGTTAAACATTGTAGATCTTTCCACGTTATCTGGTAAATTCTCCAGTAATTCATTATCTGAGAGTTGTTGAAGTAGAGGTACGTGCTCACGTAGAATATCAAGATCCACACTATTGAATGTCTTGGGATTTGTTTCTGTCACAGTCGATAGTGTTAACATTACATGCTTCAGTACCAAAGAGATATGTCCTTCGACAATCTTTAAACGTCCAGATGACGAATCACCCAGTCCTAGCCTACGAAGAAGCGGTCCAGCAAACGTCCCATTGAAGACCAAACTAAACAATACAATACCTCCCGTCACTCCAAACATGTCAGTAGCTGAATAATAATAATGTTGACACACGTTAGAAAAAGTTTAATATAAATATATCTCACATGATACACATCAGATGTGCGCATATTTCATACTTACCTTCATCTCTTCTTGGATCACCTGGTGCAGTATCTCTGCGTAGTTCCGAGTCAAGAGAAATTGCCAAAGCTATTGCAATTGCACCACGTAGACCACCAAATGATACGAAGATGGCCTCTTTAACATTCCACTTTAATCCGATTCGAGAAAGTATGGGATACGCTCCAAACATTAAAGCAAATCTGATGAGGTTGACAAGTAGATATGCCAAAATAGTATAACCTGCAAAAATGAAGCGAGTATCGTTAGCAACATATCTTTTACTTGAGACAAGATACAGTAATGCTCACCCCAATCTTTTCCACCAAAAGTAGTGATCCGAAGAGGATGCTGGTTGCTAATGATTCCCCCAAAGATCAAGCCACCAACTGAGAATATCAAGCCATTCAGAACACTGTGACAATACAATAATAAGAATCTATTAGTAAGTACTGAACGAGTGTGGCATGCATATAATATCTGGAATAGATGAATACTCACGATTCCAGTACCTCCCAAAAACTGTGAAAGATATGCCCTAATATATAGTTCTGTCCCCAAGTCTTCACGATGATTCCTTGCGTAACCACCGAGATAACGCCACTCATGAAGACTAGCGTGTCATTAATATAATAATTGAGGTATGTAACCGACAAGATTGCAATAACTTGAACTATACTATCATCATGGCTAAATCGACGACTCAGCAAGCGCAAGATGAATACTAATATAAACCCCATTGGTATTCCTATGGCCATTGCCCCGAGACTCATTCTAAAGAAGATTGCAAAGCCTTGAGCCACGTCAACGTCCTGGCCAAAGCTAAGTGAAATGATGTAAGCTTTGTGCACCTCATAATGAACAATGAAACTACATCACTTACCCCAATACGTTCAAAGATGTGTACCATTTCTGAGCGAAGATAGTGAAGAATACAATGGCACTACCGTCGTTAAACAATGATTCTCCAGCAATTAAAACTTTCAATCGAGGTGGTGCACCACATTCTTTCAGCAAAGAGCTGACAGCCACTGGATCTGTCGCCGATAGGATTGATCCCCAAGTTAACCCCATCCAAATATTCCAACCATAAGGTAAAATATAGACTCCTACCAAGGCAGTGAGAGCAGTCCCGATCAACACTAAGGGAATCAGAAGTTAATTCCAAACAATGGTCACAAGCATATCCAAGAAGAGAGGGAGGTAGGGGGGTTAGCATTTGTTAGTGGAATTGCAAAACCATATCATATGCACAATTCAACTCAATCAACAGCCACGTGAGTATACTTTCATTACTTGGTTTCACAATTAGACCCCGTGTCCAGATCAAAGGGTGGTCCATGACCATTGTACACTATCAACTTCTACTTACCTAAGGGAAAAGCCATAATAAAGCATTGTAGCCAAGCGTCTTTCAGCAGTGAAATGTTCAAGCCGAATGCATCTCCAAAGAGCAAACCAGGCACTATGAGAGGTATATGATTCGATTTTAAACGAAGACATATTAGAGACAGGTAACAAAATATATGTACACTTTGCAAATGAACTCATATTCAAACTCACAGAAGGTCATGAGGAGCAATTCAGGGTTGATATCTTCCCACATGAGCGTACTTTGAGTAAATGCATTGTTGGATTGGCGCGTGATTGAAGCAATGATACCCGACACCATGCCCAGTAGAAACATTAGTGCAGTAATTGGAAACCTAGAGCAGTATCGACTCAATAGGAAGTACCCACCCACACCAGAGATTAGCATCAAGCAGGGCCACAGGATAGATATCCATACCTCTTCGTCAATAGGGATACACTGACCAGGATTCTGGTACGGACTTAATGTATTCAAACACCTGCGTTTGAACGGTGTGGGAATTGTTGGCGCCAAAGGATCGTCCAACGTGATATTATTGGATCCTTCCTCACTATAATACAAGGCAGCGTTCGCGGTACTGATTGTCGCGTTTCCAATATTGTTCGCACGGGCACAACGATGCAACACCCTTCTCCCTGCAAGAGGCTTCATAGGCCGGTTGGTGCCTCCAAAATGATTGGCAACCGTTGCATGACGACATGTAGAACGCTCCACAAAGCAAAGGATCAACCGGAGCAAGCGATTCAGCTGGTACTTTGATACAATCATCGGCTTCGACAAGATATTCCAACGAACACCCTCGGTACACGGAGGAGTGGTCAGACCCCCACGATAGCTGTATACGGAAGACTGATTCAATCCACCATTCCTGTTGTCTTCGGAAGGAAGTACTTGATATGTTGGCAGTGTCTCATAGAGTGAGGGTACCACACCTGATGGGTATACCGGTCTCTGCAACTCTGGGACACTGATCGTATGTGAATTGTTCCAACCAAATGGTAGCAGTTGAACCTCGTCAACAAAAGTCAAGTTATCTACATTGTCCACTTCAGATCCTACTGCTGGACACTGTGCTTATAGGAAGATTGCATTCTATTAGGATTGTTTTACTCACATGTTTTATCACACCTCACCATAAAAGTATAACAAATCTTACCTGTACCAAATCCTGAATCGAAGTGAAGAGTGCATTGGGTGTAAACTGACCATGTCCCTCTGGATTTGATGCACAATACTCTTCACTCTGTTTAGCAACTGCCTCCCATCCTTGCAAGTAGTATTCAAAGATATCATGCTTCTCAGGATCTGAATTCTCTCCACCCTCCTCCTCCTTATCGAGGATAACTCCATCATCTCTTTCATCATCTGGATTATCATATCTATCAATGAACATTGCAAACACGGCAAACTGTTTTCCATCTTCACGGACATGTACAACATGAAGCTCTGCAGCGTAGAATGATCCAGCAACACTATGTTCTGAGAGTACCCACCAAGATATGGGCAACATGTGAGATACAGAGGACATTTTGCATTACACCATGGATATAAAAACACACCGAAACTAAACAATACTTACCTGAATTGCTATGTATATGAAATTGATTTGCAATGTACCACTGTTCATCTCCAGGAATCTTCATCCTTCCCAAATTACATACCACATCAGGTGTTAAAATATTTGGACTTCCAGGTACTCTATTCGGACCAACCCATACCCCGTTCGTTAATATTTGAAAGAATAATTCATCCCATGTACAATCACCCTGTTCAAATTCATAACCTGATAAATCTGTATCACATTTTTGTTCGATCACTGGTGATATGACTATAGGTGATTGTCCAAATCCATTTATCTCTGTACCAATATGATATATGTAATATGAATGAGTGCATATACATATACATGTCAATATAATGAGTTGATATAAGTAATGTAACGAAACAAAAGAATGTCTCTTTTTTTTTTTTTTTTTTTTTTTTTTTTAACTTACGTCCATTACCACCACATTCATTGTTAAGTAGGTTCAAGTTACGCCATCGTGCAGGGCCTAATTCAAATATCAAATTTGGATTATCTTGTGACGGAAGGAAGGGATCTTCGTAGTATGTAAAGAGACCTGCTGATGCATCAACAACTTGGTGGTTTGGTACACAAGACAGGAAGGGGATGATGGGAAGTAGCAACTTCATTGATGTTTCTGCTCACAATCAATTATGATATGGCGAAGAAGATTCCGTCCAATTACGATTGTATGCTATATACACACACTATAATACTACAACGTGAGTTGTTCTATTACACTATCTTAATGAAGAGCAATTATATCTGTTTTGTGTCTGAATCACAGGACCATCACTAATTGAATTGAGAGACACGGCAAAACATTTCGAATATAATATGGATATGGTAGCTCTATCATTAAGTTACCATTAAGTTGTTAACAATATGGACATTGACGCTCTAGAATGATACCATTATATAGCATGACTTTCCTAGGTACATAGATTCATGAAGATAGTTTTAGTTTTAGTTTTAGCTTTATTTTTTGTCTAGGAGTAGGTAGATGAAGATGTACCAGGTAAATTCTTCAGTTATGATTCAAGGCACAGCCAGACCAAAGAACGGCGGACCTTTTAATGAACTCACCCAGCCAGCAGACGGTACTCCAATTGAGTTTGTTCAATTAACAAAGAAGAGGAAGAACAAGCAAACAACTACCTCCTTTTGTTAATGTACATAACACACATTCACATGTAGAGATGTAGTATCAAAACAAATTACATATGAAAATACTGGGGATACAGATCATAGTCAATTCTCATGAAACATATAGGTTGAGTCAAAGACAAAACAAATACACTCACAGTCGAGCCAAAGGCGAGACTCACCTTATTACTTTTAGTCGAGCCGAAGGCGAGACCTACATATCACTCTACCTCTTGGATGGGTAGTTGATGAGTAGATAGATTGCAGTGCACAAAAGCAAAAGAGTGTTGACTCGTATTGTGTTTTCTCTTGGTGGTGGACCGTAGCACCAAAAAAAAACGTGCGTGACTGTAGCCCGTGACTGGTATCTTGGTATCCTCACAAAGTAATGAAACCCTTGATTTTGACATTGTCCTTCAAGTCGAACTTAGATGAAAAAAAAATGAGATGACAACAAACAACATGAACCAACATTAGTAGGAAATTAGGCCACCATATTCAGACGCTAATACAATTGCCCTTTCTCACATGTCTAGCACAAGAGCCTCTACCTCCTTTGGTGGGAAAGAGCACACATCAACATCGCCGCTCAATTGCAATATTGATACTACTAATACCTCACCAAACAAAAAAGCTAGATATGAATCAACAAGCAATGCTATACAACCAACAAGCAGCAAACAATGGTATATCCAACAATGGCTCGGCCGATACCGCATTATCACCGCTACGAAAGATATTTGAACCAACATCATCTGCATATAAATACAATCATCATCCCTGCCACAACCAACCAGGCCGTGTGGTAAAATTAGTTAGTGGTTCATCATCCATTGTCATACCTCCAGAGAGTAAACTATTATACATCGGCACGGATTATTGCAATAGTTGTTGCTCTGATGAATGGAAACATTGTGAATACGTTATTTCGAATGGGGCGGCACCGTGCCGGTTTGGTATGTATTGCAATCATAATCATGACACCCTCTCAATTCGACACCCCGAAATTCCCATACTATCTGTCTATCCACGGTCCGTATCATATGGTGTATGTCCTATTACCGGCTTAGCTGTCAATACTCTTTATGATGATGATAGTGGAGGTATCAACAACTGGATGTGTGGGGTAGATATTACAGAGGAGAATCATACCTCCGAAAATCCTAATGATATACGATATCTAGATGTTCAATGGGTGCAAAATAAATGGTGGTTTGATATAGAGAAGATGCGACGGGATATGGAAGCAGAATATAATGTCATCCTTCCACCTATTATCAAGACGCCATTTTCCATCCTTGATCATTCATCAGATGCAGTCATCAACAATGAGGTACAACATATCATGATGAAGTTAGATGTTTGCAAGGCCGCTATATTACTTAAGTTGAGACAATAGAGTGAGCCATACAATTTATTACAATATTACAATAGGCAGTACTCCAAAACATGAGAAGGAAGACATGCGAATCTTTTAGTCTTTCAAACATCAGAGGCCAGTTAGTGCCTCCCTTTTCTTCATAGTACACACATTCACATGTAGAGATGTAGTATCAAAACAAATTATATATTTATGAAAAATTGGGGTTACAGATCATAGTCAATTCTCATGATAGCATGTAGGTTGAAGTTGAGTCAAAGACAAAACAAATCACTCACAGTCGAGCCGAAGGCGAGACCTACGATTTCACTTTGTAGTCGAGCCGAAGGCGAGACCTACATAACACTCTCACCTCTTGAATGGGTAGTTGATGAGTAGATTACAGTGCACAAAAGCAAAAGGAAACTGACTCGTACGGGTTTCGAAAACCCGTGAAACCCGTGGCCTTTTTCGGTGAACGAAACGCGAGA
>Ga0214477_100110_pt1 | contig 54241 bp, 38 predicted proteins | sample M1_20Mar14CPVII9_FD_165058 | JGI IMG/M metagenome (GOLD analysis project Ga0214477, IMG submission 165058) | Marine eukaryotic communities from Monterey Bay, California, United States - M1_20Mar14CPVII9sort6BwellC16 | ecosystem: Environmental > Aquatic > Marine > Unclassified | place: USA...
AAAAAAGTGAGTGATGAGCGGCGAAGCCGCTTCAACTTAGAAAGGTTACTACCTAACAAACTACTTAGGTAATTACCTTGCATATTATAGGGTGTCAAAGTGACACCTTAATTTGTTCCACAAGTAGTTACACCAGATTTGGGTGTAAATTACTAGTTCCTACGTGCACCCGGTATCCATTTGGGTGTCATCTCAACACCTTTTCCTAAAATATTCAAAAATAGGAGGTAGGTATCTTACACCTTAAAACACGGTAGCTACACACAAATCTCAATCTAGCAAAATATGAGTCAAAATAGGGTGTCAATTTGACACCCAAACTTTGGCTCATAACCCATTCTGCCGACTCTTCCTTTGATAACTTTAGCTGCTCATTATGAGGCCGCCAGAGGCTGCCGAGAGCCAACATATCATCCTATCCTCAAGTATTATACATGAAGAGAAGATATAGATACTCATTTGCTATAGTGGTACAATGATACGTCTATTTCTATGCCAAGTCTAGATATAGTATGTATTCTACCACTTTTGCATTTACATTGCTTCTACACACGTATGATATGCTTATCTAGTGTATGAATTCATAGTTTTAGTATCTTATAATGTGTAGAATCTAGTTTATTGCAATATGAACTAGTTTTGGGGTATGTTGTGTGATGGTTTTTATACATTTTCTAGCATTGTTGCTGTTTGTATCTCACGAGCATATTGTGCAATCCAATATCCATTGAGTTGGGCTTAATTCGATGAATGCAGTCTTCTAGTACCTCAATAATGCTCCTCCAACCACTCTTATCATCATTTGTATTGTAGGATGACGCAACATAACAACTTGTGCACATCATGTGTGCATTTTTATATCATCCATCAATATCGTATCCAATCTATCCATATACGGCCAGACCATACTAGATATGCAGTAGGATACGTTCTCATGTATCTAATGTTGATTTTTGTGCATCATCATACGTTTTCTACCAATATTGCTCCGTGTAGAGTTGTCAATCTAACATAAGAATAATTCGAAAAATGAGTGAAGTGGCTGATGACATCGATGCTGCTTTATCTCGAGTATATGATGTATGATACGATCATTTGGTACTTCTCTAATAAATATCCGTTAAGGGGCATCGCGTAGTTGAGTATGAGATAGTGTATAGCCTTCACAAATAGAGCCGGCCACCCGATGCATCATCGTCTATCATTTTTTTGATGTGCTAATGGAAGTATACATTTCGTAGTAACTAAGGTAGTTGGTAGTACCAACCTCTTTCGAATATCATAACGGATTATATCGTTATAGCGTGTATGCAGTAGTACGTTGTCAACTATTGTAGTTATGGAGTATAGCGTAGGAGAAGATAGGGGACGGCGAGCGTCATGATGAAAGTGTTTGAGAAAAAAAGTGAGTGATGAGCGGCGAAGCCGCTTCAACTTAGAAAGGTTACTACCTAACAAACTACTTAGGTAATTACCTTGCATATTATAGGGTGTCAAAGTGACACCTTAATTTGTTCCACAAGTAGATATATTGGCTATACTAATATTAGTATATGAGTGTTTGCAATGCTTATCAGATTGTATTCCACACTGCATCTTGCTTGGCATAAATTGTATGAAGGAAAGAAGTTTCTTGTGGCGATAAAACTTCATCTATCAAAGGGGAGATAGAAGAGTGAGAGTAAAAGTGGCCGCGGCTGCTCTCTAATTAAAGCCCTATGTATTGATAGAAGGTTTAAATAAGCTTATTAGGAACCCCAATGTTATGCAGTGATAGCTGCAACAGTCCAAAAAGATGGAAACGAATCAATCCAATCTCAAAGATGATACATCAAATTACGATACTCAACAAACAAAGAAGAGGAAGCAACCAACCAATGGTCATTTCGACGTTGATACTTCTGACAGTGCTACTACCGACGACAATACCATAGATCTATCCGAATCAACAACGGTAGATGATATATCAACACTGGATGTATCGACATACTTGGCATGGGTAAATCGTCAGGCTAAGTCATTACCCAATGTTTTTGTTGCAACAACGCCATCGTCATTAACCACTTCCATAGATCAAACACATACGAAAGAACAAAGCCATACTGCAGCTGTAAAAGAACAAACTCAAACTACTGTAGATGGAGGAACGAGTAGCAGTAAAGAGAAGGAAGAAGAGGAGCCATTTCACGGATCAAGAACGACATTGCAAATATTATTATCAAATCGTATGGATATATTACCACCTCCTACTGTTCGACATTTACCTCCACATCACATCAATACAGTTTCTTCGTTGGGCGATGAAGATGTGAAGATGTCAGTAACTGCAACTGGAGAAGAATGCAATGATAGTAACAGCAACAATAGCAATTGTAGTAACAGCAAATCATCGTCATCGTGGGCTGACAATACAATATCAAACTTTTCCAAACTCCGATCCTACTTGGAAACTGAACGTACCAAACAACAATCTCAACAGCGAGGAGCTACTATTCGTAAGATTGCAGTACCAAGAATGAAAGATCGTGCGGCTTGGCATATCTTCTGTTTAGGTAAGGAGGAGGCGTATGGGAATGTTGGTGGCTACTATGAAGAAGAAGATGAAGATGACGTTGCAGATCAGTCGGAGAAGAGCAAGAAGGATGAGGATAGTAAACCCATCAAAGAAAATAAGTGCGATGAAAGTACTGAATCTGCTGCTGCTGCAAAAGCAGTACAACAACAACAATCATCATCTCAAACACCAGTACCGCCATCGCAAACAAAACTAATCTACAATCCATCCAACATACCAAATCAAGGCTACCAACCTCGCACATCACTAATATTACAATTTGATCAAGTATTAACACGTACATTATTCCATCATCATGTACATTACTTGTGTGAATGGAAATTTACACTGAGTTATAATAGATGTATATGGATATATAGTTTATTGGGTAATATGGAAAAACCATTACATATTGATGAGGTATGTAGTGTTAGGAGGGTGTTGAGAGAATGTTGTTTAAGACGATGGGAGTTGAAACTTCCTAATGAAGAGGAGAAGGTAGAGGATAAACAATCTGCTATTGATAAAGGCTGTACTCTTAGGGCAGGCGAGGAAAGAGATGAAATGAAGAAGGCAGAAGGTTTATGTTGGGAACAACTGGCATTATTGAATACATTGATTGCTATTACGGGGATATATTTTGAACAGGGTAATGCCGCCGCTGGTGATTGTATGGATTCATTGTTTAGTGTTAAGCCTGTACAATCATGACCTTAAACCAAACCACATACAAGTCGTGTGAACAAAATAATGGGCATCAAACTAGTCTAACATATGTCTTAATCTTCTCTTACACCCTGAGCATTGCCAAACACTGTTCAACTTTGGCAATTCTTAAGGCTAGTCCCCTTACAAAATGAGACACAAATAACTCCGGCAAAGCTTGAATGAATTCGTACACGACTGTTAGCTTTCTCATTTCAATAGTACCATTCACATCAAACTCGGTGGAGAAGAAAGCCGCCTTTTCAAGCCAATGGATCAAGAGAGGAAGCACCTTGAACTCCCATTGAACAAAGGGCTGGATATCAAAATGGCAGTGGTGCTTGAGGATCTTCTTCACTGCCACCTGTTGCTTATTAGGACACCGATTCAACTCAAGAGCAGATACCACATCTTGTGGACGAGGTATGAAGCCCTCGTCGTAAGGGGGCTGATACACAGTTTGATCTCTAATATGCTCAAGAGTATGGTTAGATAGACAAGTCTTGTTCACGGTGGATGTATCACATAGGGTGTTTGAAAACGCCTTCCAACATTCAGAAGTAACAACATTGTAAGAAAGATTGACTCTTTTGAGGTGAGAGTTATTTACCAACGCTTCGGCAATGACTACCAAACCATCAATACTTATACCAGAAGCGAGCCCAAGATTCTCCAAGCAAGGATCTGCTTTAAGTGTACGTGCTAAAGCCTCCACCCCACTTTTACCAATGTCAATATTGATCAGACTCAGAGACACCAAGTTGCTCCTGGGAAGAGAAGCTACCAAGGCGTCTACTCCTTTCACACTAGACACCAGGTTATTGATACCGCATATATCTAGATTCAGTAAATTACTGTTTGGTAGACCATTTACTAATACATCTATCAATTCTTCACCAATATCTATTCCTCCATAACACCGGAGGTTAAGAGTGTGTAGAATCTTGTTCTTCATAGCAGCCGATAACATAGCTGCCATCTGATTACCGAAGTCATCATTGATCCAGATAGAAAATCTCATTGACCCCTTGCATAGCATCGCTTGAGGACCATCGTACCAGAATGAAATGATTTCACTTATTGATTTATTATTTGACAGGCCAGTAAAGAATGGATTGATACTCAAGGCTGACTGACTAGTAGGGCCACCAATTAAACTCAACTTCTTTAAGTGAGTCATCCCGACCAATCGTCCTAATAATTCCAATTCGTTATCACCATTATGCTGAACATAATATTGAAGTTCATCAGGTTCATCATTTGGTAGATAGTTATACTGAAGATCACCAGGCTCATCGCTTGTAATTTCAGAGTCGGTCGTTAGTCTCCTGATCACATCTCTATTATTTTGTATCTGCCGATCGGTAGGAGGCGAGGCGTTACTCATTGTTGGTGTTTGATTGTCAGGAAGGAAGTAGTTAAATGGATAGAGGGTGAGCCCGTCAGAAGACCTTGATTTTCGGTTTTACATTGTGCTTTCTTGTAATTGATTGGTATGGACTGGAAAAGCATCAGAAAGGAGAAATCTTTCTTGTAATATGCTATAAAGTCCGACTCAAATACAATTTGAGGGATATGAGCTTCTCGAGGGCAGCTTAAGCGACGTATGGGGTGAAGGGTGAATCTTCTATGCCCCTCATTCTTAAGCACCAATTTCCTCATCCTCATTTTCAATTTCAGCTGTTTCTTCATCACCCACAGCTTCTTCTTCTTCCTCTTCATCTGACTTGATACCTCCTGTTCTTGCAAATCGAATAGCACGTGCCTCCTTCCACTTTACCGTTACTCGAATACTGGCAATAAAGGCAGCCCAGATTGCCAAGTATATATTCGTTCCTGGCACATAATCATCGGAATTGTGATCACTTCCTCCATTCCCAGTGATTGTACTTGCAATACTACCGGCACCAGTAAGTTGTTCTAACTCAATTACCAACCATATATTTACCAATATACTACAAGCGAGCTCAAACCATCCACCATATGTCATCCAAGAGTTCGACGAGCATGCTTGACAACACGACATGAATTCATAATGTGAAAGGATAAAGAATGCTGATACGACTGTAGTGATTGAGCTAATGCCAATGGCAACATCACATGAATCACGAACGAACTCATCTGCTGACATATGTCGTGCATCAGCACCAGAACCAAGGATTACAATACTTGCCCAGAATACAATCCACCATGAAGGTAAAGTAATAGATAACCGAGTCAATTCATATACCGTTAATATATCCTTCTCACCACCCCACTTGTCTAATGCATCAATACAAGCAGCTAGACTAAACCATGCCGAGAAGTAAATATTAAGTGATGCATACCCTATCGATCCAGCTCGGGTTATAGAAACGACACCACATATCCACCAAATAACAAAGGATAATAATGTCCATCCTTCAACTTTACCATTACATAAACTTTTATAATCAAATTTATTTCTAATAAAACCAATTAAATCAAATATTAATATAAGTAATGAACACGTGAAAGTTACTATACCAAACATTTGATTAACCTTTGGATGTTTATTCACATAATAATGTGTTTCATGATCTTGTGGGATGTTGAATACTTCATTGATTGATATGAAGTTTGTTAAAGATGTTATACATATTAATATGTAGGATTTGTATTTTGGATTGTATTCTATTTGTTGTTGTTGCCCTCCACTTTGTTGAGGTGCTTCGTTACTGCTCATGTTATTCACTTTAATATGCAAATTGCAATTAGAGGTTGTCGGTATCCTTTGATTATTCGATGAATATCAATGTCACCGCTACCGGAGTTCCACAGATCGAAAGGTCATATAAAACCGGTCTACTTGAAGCATTGGAAAGCAACTAACTCTATATCCAGCTCCTCTGTTGCAACCAACAATCACTAATCACATCTAAATCTGATCATTTCAGGCTATCGTCATCTTGTACCACCAATTGAATATCATGAAAAACTGGCCCGTCCTAGCCAAACTATCTTCATACAATATGAGTAACATGCTTTTTAGCAGTGTAAGATATAACAATGTCAGTACATATATTCATTTGAAGGATATTGAACATAAGGATACCGCTTGTAGATTATTGTACTTTAAAAGTTGCCCCTAATCATTATCGTAAAGCCTATTGCTACAATATTGCTATTTAGGAGGATATTATTAAGAACAATAACGATGAATTCATCTAATAATAAGTCGGTATCATGTGCTGAGAGCGGTGGCGAGGGTGGGGTATCATCAAACAAGAAAGTGTGCACATCATATGAGCAAAATTTTGAGAATTGCAATGACGACGGTGCATCCAACTCTTTGGAAGGTGGTAGTGACAATGATGATATTCTACAAAAGAAGATCAATAGTATTATGAAATCTGAATCTGATGTGTTAAAGATATGCCAACACTTTATGGCCTGCAGCCTTGACAAATCCTCAAGTTCTAATCATATTAATGCTATTGCTGATATTGTTAGCATGGTTGATGATGATCTGTTTAAAGACCCTCCACTGAAGGAAGATTGTCCTATTTGTATGCTGCCAATGCCGTATACTAGTTTGTGTGGAGTACAAGGATCGTATCAACCATGTTGTGGGAAGATGGTCTGTAGTGGATGTATGATAGCCTCGATTGTTGAAATCAAGAAGGGAAATATGAAAGATGGTTGTGCATTTTGCAGAGTATCTATCCGCCGTTCCGATAAAGACTTTATGGACAAGTGTGAGAAAAGAATGAAATCAAACGATGCTGAGGCATTTAAGGCGCTTGGAGATTACAAAATGGGAGGTTCTTCTTATATTGGGGGTACTTGTTTGCCACGTTACAAGAAAAGGGCATTGGAGTTGTGGCATCGGGGAGCTGAGCTTGGCTCATGCAGAGCACATCATGCTCTTGCTCAGGCATATTATCAAGGTGATGGTGTTAAAAAAGATATTGAAAGATCAATTCATCACTACAAACAAGCTGCAATGGGAGGGCACGAGAATGCTAGGCACACACTAGGAACAATCGAATTCAATAATGGGGACATTCACAAAGCAATGAAACACTTCATGATTTCGGCCAAGTGTGGATATGATAAAGCTTTGAAGGCTGTAGGATTTGGTTACAAAGCTGGTCACGTCACAAAGGATGACTATGCAAGTACATTGCGGGCTCATCAACAGACTGCCAATGACATGAAGAGTGAGCAAAGGTCCTTCGCTGCTGACAATTCTGCTCGGTTTAGAAATAGAGTGGGGTTATCGAATTAAACATTAGCATGTTTCAACAATAAACCAATAGATAATGTACAAATTCATTCCATTTTAAGTACTACCCACATCCCAGCCGAAAGTAGACTTTGAACTAGCTAATGATTCCTCACTTAAGAAGATTCAATGGCTCGACCTCTGCCATCATACCTTCTTCTTTCAACTTGTCTAGCAATTCATCGGCACTCTTCCTTGCTGCCTTGACAGCCCTTTCTCTGTTACCTGATTCAGCGACATAGAATTCATCTACCACACCAGCACCAAATGAGGTTGCCGATCTCATGGCATTTTCAGCTCGAAGTTGATCTAGACCAGCAACTCGTCTTAATATCCTAGTTGCATCTGCCTTGTCTGTGGAGTAACCGTAGAGCATGACACGGTACCCGGCTACACCTTCGTCCGCGGCAGTAGACGTTTGTGGCTCTTTGCCGAACCCTCTTGATGTAGATGCTTCTGAGTTATCTTGGCTTGATGATACAGTCTTTGCAGTTCGTACACTAACGCGTTTCGTAGTTCTAGACTGTCCGGCATCTTCACTTCGCTTATCTTCCAACTTTTCCAAGAATGTTTCACATTCCAGTGCCGAGACTGCATAATTACCGAGAGCACGGAGGTCCGGTCGTACCAAGGCATTGATACCGAGCACAATCCCCTCATTATTAACAAGTGGCCCTCCGCTCATTCCACCTGCCATGGCTGCATCGGTGATAACAAAAGCGGTGTTTTCAAATGGACGTGACTTGGAGATCTCAGACGCTTCCTCACCAGTCGGTGCATCCATGTAATTAATACCATTTGTCGTTGCTGATAATATACCTGATGTCATGGTTGGCCCTTCAACTCCCATGGGATATCCGAATGCAAACACAGGACTGCCTATCTCAGATGTGGGTACTCTACCATCACTAGTAGTGGATGATGTGTCCGTGGAAACTTCTTCCCCACTCATCACAATGGGAGGTGGGAAGGGATAATCATCATTCTCGTCAGCAACCGTTTCTACACATAGTAATGCCAAATCACTATTCAACTTTCTTCCCACAACAGTTGCAGGATATTGCTTGTCTGGATCTCCTGGGAATGTCACAGATACCTTCCATCCCGGAGGAGCTACATGAGCCGATGTCAAGATGTGCACTCGATCCTTAACCTCATCTTCCTGTTCCTCCATTGCCGAATCATCAAATGCAACGACAAATCCAGATCCTTGTGAATTCTCCTTCCTCACTCCCTTTGATGTGACAAGTACAACTGAAGGTCGGACATTGCGGGCTGCTTGAATTGTAGATGGAATCTCACCCATTCTTACCGCACTTGTATCAATGATGGGTGTTGCTTGCGGTCCTAAACCCGGCGGTGGCATACCCATACCACTTAAAGGGGGTGACCTATCCATCACGGGAGGTCCCCGAGGCGATCCTGGCCCATACACTGATGAGAGGGGAACACCAGCTCCATCACGAGTGTTCTCAACAAATTCTCTTCCATATCCATTTGTCATTGGAGGTTGATTCCCATACCCATTAGAAAGTGGAACATATTGCTCAGATGTTGAGGTGGTGCTTGTTGTTGCTCCTCTCCGTTCTCCTCCAGCCTCAACTCCAAATGATTCCCTGCTTACGGGTTGCCTAACTGATCCAGCACGTCCCCGAGTATTCATACTATTAATTACTTCAGCATCAAATGATTTCGTACCAGGAGACCTCGCCGCCATATCTTTTAATGACATTCGTCCCATTGGCATATCACGGCCGAATGGGCCCATCATTTCAGGACGTACAAATGGATCAATTCCACCGCTACATGTGATAAGTGTGAGGTAAAATTAATGAGTGATGAGCGATAAACAAATTATGAGCATAAGATGTGTGCACAAATAATTGCAATACTTACTAAGCACCAGGACCTCTCATTCTACCACCCGGAGGCATACCACCACGTCGAAATCCAGATGCACCGCCTCTTCGGTAATAGTTTGGATTATTCATATCATTGGCACTATAACCTCCCGCTGTTCCAAATGTCATGTCCTGTCTCATGCCTGGTCTGGGCATCATACCGTAGCCAGGTGGGGGCATCATGCCAGGTCCATCAAACATTGGTCCCCCTCCACCCCAACCACCACCCATCATCCCACCGTCGAAGTATGACATTTGTAATGCAGATGATTTACTCCGTAGTGTTGGTGTTGTTGTGGCATGATTTTGAAATAATGTGCTCTTTTTGGTGCTAGAGGTAGAGAGATGAGAGAAGGTCAGAATATACTCATAGATATAAAAAAGCAATTTACACAAACCCCAAACGTGATATCGTTCAGGACAAGATCTGTCTCCAGACTGCCATATGTGCACGGTTTCTCAACAAATGTTTAATTCAGAGAGATTCCCATCTATTAATATGCATCTTCATTACGATTTTCACTTCTTGAAACCCCACTCTTTAGCCTTAGAAAACTCTCATTCCCTAATACTCATTAAATAATAACTCAACAACCCAAAGATAATCCCATCTCAAAGATTTACAACTTACCGCATTAAACTATTCCCATTCAACAAACTTTTCTTATTCTCAGATGTAGAAACTTTCTTGGCATACATTCCACCACCACCACCCCTACCATAACCACGTCCATACCCTCCCATACCATAATTAGGATAATATCCATCCATACCATCCATATAACCACTCCCCATACCATTGTAATAATTACGATCATATCCCGGTGCATAATACGCAGTATGATCACCTTCCCGTATAGGTTCATCATTCCTCCTATATCCATACTTACTATCATAACTTTGACTCCATACCGGATCATAATATGGATTAGTCGGGTTGGTATACATTTTATCTGTTTTACGTGGATTTGTCATACCTGGGAAAGTTGATGGATATTGATAGGAACGTGATCCACCGTATACTTGTGGATTTAGTGGATCGTTATAGCCATTGTACATACTATTACTTTGAAAATTTTGGGATGGATTATCACGACGGACGGATTGTGCCCATCCTGGATCATAGTAGGGGTTTGTTTCCGTGTCTCGTAATGAGGAGTAGGAACCACCTAGTTCGAGTGGAGTTGGTTTGGATAAGTTATATCCTTGGTTTTTACGCCAATTTGTTGATGAGGCGCCGGAACGTTCAGAGCGGCGGGATAGGTTGTCATCGTAGTACCCACCGGAATAGTTGTAGTCGGCGTAGTTTCGTAGCATGTTGTTTAATGATGTACTACTTGATGGTTGAGGGCGTACCTTATTGTTATTGTTGGCAACATTGCAAGTTGATGTCAGTGGTTGTTGTGGTGTATTGCAATTACTGCCGATACCGCCGTTTAAAGGCGATTTTATTGGAAAGGCATTTATAGACGTACTACCGAGTAGAGATAGGAGGCCTAGTACGGCCGATATATCGCGTAGGAGCACCATGAGAGGTAGGTACTATACTGGATATATTGAGGTGCACACAAAAGTAAACAAGAAAAATTTTGCAAACTAAAGCGGTATCTTATGTGATGAGGAAGATGAATTAGCTTGAAAACCTGAACTGACAGTAGGTAGGGTGCAATATTATTATATTGATAGGTAAACATATAGTAGAGCAATTCGACATCGTATGGTAGGCAATCGACAATCACCAAAGTTGCTAATTCAATTGGTGTCACGGATTGAAAAAGGATACCGCTTTGCAAATTAATAAACTTGACCTTATTTATGAAGACCGAGTTGGAGTTGCTGGTTGCTGTTGTTTGTTGGTACTGGATAACTGGCTGGATATATCGTGTATCTGGTATCTGCTGTTAACTTGCTAGTTTTCGACGCTTTTACAATTGGTAGTAGCTAGATTGTTCAAGCCTTGACGGTTATTGCTAGAGAGACAATTGAATATCAAAAAGTTGTGTGAAAGTTATAAAGTATTATCTTATATCGTACTCAATAAAACATGTCTGAAGAAAAAGACGATAGCAGTAATAACGGTAGTGATTACCCGTGGATTGATCACTTTGAAGATTTCTGTTCATCAGATGAGCTTTCTATTAGTGAGATGCGTAGGATGACTGACGGTATATCATTGAGTAGTCTATACAACTCATCGTTTCTACATCGAGTGTGTTTTAATGAGAATGTTTTGGAAATTATTGAACATCTATTAGATCTATATCCCTCGGCAATCTATATCAAGAAGGATATACCCGACGCTGAAGTTAAATCGGCATATCCACTACACTTGGCATGTTTCAATGAAGAATGCCCAAATGAAGTGATTCAATTTCTTTTGAAAAGGTTAAGACGATTCGACTGCTATGTGAGTCTAGATCAATTAACTCATATCAGTCACATGGATTATGATTGGGGTGGTACGGGCATAGACATCATGGATAGTGATGAATACGGTGGTACTCCTCTACATTACTATCTATCCAGAACATCAAATGTTAATGTCGGTATTGTTAAAGAGTTGGTGAGTGCAAATCCACGAGCGTTATTAGTAGCTGACGAGGATACAAAGTGCACTCCAATCCACATCCTTCTACATAATGAAAACATTGGGGGAGTGTTTGATGTGGTGAAATATCTCGCTGAATCAAACCCATCCTTTCTCCTAGTAAAGGATGTATATGATCAAACTCCGTTAGACGTGGCCTGTAAGAATAGAAGTATAACTGCAGAGATAATCAAATTCCTTCTAGAAGCCTGCCCGAGTTCTGTTTATCAACGAAACAACTGTAACGGATTGCCCATGCATAGTCTCTGTGGTGAAAAGGATATGGATGATGAAGTTGCAATTGAAATTCTAAGGCTTTTGCTCGAAGCACATCCAGGCTCTGTTTCAGAAATTGACTCTGATATGGAACTGCCTCTACATCAAGCAGCAGCTGCCACAAACAAATCTCCAGACTTTTGTAAAATACTTGTCGATGCTTATCCAGAGTCGGTAAGGAGAGGGGATGACACCAGTTCTTTGCCACTCCATTTAGCATGTAGCAATGGACGACCTGACACGGTAGAGTGTCTATTTGGGCTCTATCCCGAAAGTCTCCGTATTAGAAATGATGGAGGGCACTTGCCAATTCACTGTGCAGCCATGTCTGGAGAGAATATTTCCAAAATCATCGAGTTCTTGCTCATTCAAGACCCTGAATGTTTATCGAAATCAGTTGTGGCTCCAACTCAACTCGGCAGTATTCATAATGGGAATTTGCCTTTGCACCTAATTTGTGCATTCTGGAGGATAGACGAGTACAATGTAACAGAGTTACTTTTTGATCTTTATCCGGAGGCAATTCTCATACGAAATGAACGAGGACAACTTCCATTCGACGTTCTCAGAAGTAGAGATGATGAGCTTTCTATTAATTCCGAAACAGGAAGACCTCACGATGAAGAGGTACGAAAGAGGAATCGGGAACTTCTATCCTTTTTATCTGCCCAAATGAGCTATGCTTACAAGGCACAAGATCAGAATGCTTTGATAACACCAGATCGTACTGGTTCTCTGCCTCTACATAATGCAGTTCGTTCTGGCGCACCGCTCGGTTCCATAAAGCTGCTAGTCAAAGGCTATCCCAACTCTGTTCATGTACCCAATGGCAGCGGGATGCTGCCCTTGGATGTTGCAATTCAGTTTAGTCCATTGGTCGTTGTCAAATACTTGGCAGATTTCACTCCACGCCGCTTGAATAGATGTGATAGGAACAAAAACTTTCCCTTGCATCATGCCTGTCGAGAGGGCAAATGTGAGGTGATAGAATATCTACTTGACCGGCCAATGTCATCGGCATCTGTATCAGAAAGGAATGCAGATGATAAGCTTCCAATTCACTTGTTCTGTGAACATTTAAGGTGTTGTCATAGGTATGATCTTCCGGAGTATACTGAAAGTATATGGCGTCTTCTATCGGCTTATCCCGAGACTGTATTGAATTGGTAGATCAGAATATCATTAAGTAGGAGACGGTTTAATTAGTAGATAACAAAGTCCATAACAGTTGCAGTGTTTCTACTCAAAAATGAATTCTACTATATTTTACGTCTAGGATGCATGATTAATCATCATCAAATAATCTCCCCCCATATTCTCATAATACAATTGAACATCTCCAGCAACTATTGTCGGTCTTGTGTATAAGATCATGACGTAAGAACTCCGAACAACTTGCCATTTAGCCACATCTTAACCCCACTTTACAACATTTAGTAATAGCCGCCATATCCACCATATCCGCGTCCATATCCGCCTCCGTATCCACCATAGCCGTACTGTTTAAGAAGAAATAATAAAAAGAGAACACGATCATAGTTAGACGAGCATCTTGGGAAATCTTGACCTTGAAAAAACGTGGATCTCTCTGCAGTTCTAATCTCAATATAGGTTACGAGGCACATCTTCTATCTTGAGCATATAAGTGCACACTCCCTTGACAAAACTTCTTCCTTCTATTATGTAACCAGGTCAGAGTAGGTCGTCCCAAAACAAATCCAATTAATGGTCTCAATAACGGGACATTCCACCACCCATTCCATAACCTCCGCCCATTCCTCCCATACCATAACCATCACTTACATTGGCTGTGTATAGAACGAAAGAAGAATAGAGTTAGATATCTGATGTAATGCCAAAGAAACAAGTAACTTGCGTGTTCATAACATATCAAACTTACGGTAGTAGTCTCTTGAGTACCTGCGTCGAGGAGAGCCGTATCTGGTTTCAGGATAGTTGTTCATATTTGAGTAACCAAGGCCATATCTGTCAGAAATGTACAAGTAGAATAGAAAGACATTAACATTAGCGTACTTACATTAGTAATGGGTGCAGGGAAGAAAAGAGGCTCCTCTTCTCAAATCTCCTCTCGCAGAGAGTGTCTCCGAGAGAGGAGCCAGACATAACAAAATCGAATAGAATACCACCACTTACCCGCCTCCGTATCCCTGATTCACGACGAGATGAATAGACAAAGTGTGTAGAAGTTAGACGGCCACCATGCAAAGAAAGATTCAATATCGTAGATGTTATTAGAATGAACTTACGCCATATCCACTTCGGCCGCCGTACTAAAAAGTGTTGAGTGGATTTGAAAAGGAAAAATTAGAGAAGTCAACGAACAAACATAAATGCAAATCAGATACTCAGGTCATTCTGTATTTCTCATTGATACATCCACAAGGCACTTACACCGCCGTATCCCTGAAGAGTAGATAGAGAAGGGAATGTGAGCAAAACTACAGGTCAAATGTTTAATAAAAACTAAGTCAAGATACTGGACACTACTCACGCCGTATCCGCCCTATCAAAACAGAACATGATGAAGATTCCGGATGAATAATGAGTGAGTGATCTCGTTTACAATATTCAGTTTGGTAGTATATGTCGAATACTTACTCCGTAACCACCTCCATACTAATAATAACAGAATAGAGAAGTTTGAATTTGAGAGAATGGGAAAAGCAAAAGATGGCTAATCATATACACATGTTAACTCACGCCACCGTAACCTCTTCCGTAGCCGCCATATCCCATACCGTAACCCCCACCTCCTATTCCGTAGCCCTAAGAAGAACAAATGATAGAGGGAAGGACAAAGAAATTTGTGAGAAACCATCCAAATAAAAAGAGAGTCGTGATATACTTCTTCAGAAAGACTAGAATACTACTTACGCCATATCCGCCATATCCCTATAAAGAAGAACGACGAAGATGTAAGGAAGTACAAAGAAGATTGTGAGAAACCATCACATAAAGAAGACTCATGATATACTTTCATTGTATCCTGAGGGGGGCTTGGAAAGACTAACTTACACCATATCCGCCATATCCACCACGTCCGTACTGTGGAAATAACAGAAGAGATAACGTGATATAACATATGTGAGAAACTGGGTATCTCATTCTTCAGCTCACAATGGCAGAACAACGGCTCATCCTCTGGACAAACTCTCGCTTCTACTCACACGTCCCATTCCACCATATCCTCCATATCCCATACCGCCATATCCCCCGTATCCTATATAGTTAAAGAAGGCAGTACAGATGTTGATTTGGTGAGTGTGAGAGTTTCAATCTCAATATAAAGAGGACTCGTCAAAAAACACAAAGAGAAGAAGAGAAGCCTTACCACCACCATATCCGCCATATCTTTGCATACCGTAACCACCCCGTCCATCTAAAGAGTACGAGAGAGACAGACAAAAGAGTTGTATTAGATCAAGCCCATCAAATCTCAAAACCCAAAGAACAAAGTTATAACTTACAACCACGATTTGACGAACCATAAAAAGCCAACGGAAATGCCCAATCATCACGCATAACATCACTACCAGAAGAGACCGAGAATGATGATGCATCACGGGACGGTATATCACGACGTAGGGCGAGTCCACCACCAGATGATCTTATTAGGTTAGTATAATTTTTGAAAATTGTGTAGATACAACAAAAAATAGATACTCACAGTTAGATATGTTCGGTAGAAAGTAGAATATATACACAAAAAGAATAGTGAGAGATGGAATCTCGAATAAATGCATGCATACTTCTCATTCAGTAGACAGCTCCCCCAAGCCAAGGATACCAACAGACATATGAGTGCTCATAAACTGTATCAACACTTTCTAAATCCGTCTCAACAATCTCCCCCCTTCTCCCCCCATTGCAATTTCACCTTCACACAATACTACACCACACCACACACAATACAAAAAAAGCAGCAACTTACCCGCCCATTCCCCTACGGTAAACACCACGACCATACCCTCCCATACCCATACCATACCCGCCAACATCCCAATCATCATTCCAATTAGCAAATTCACGTAATGCATTTTGTAGAATGATGGATGATCTATCTACTGCATTTACTTCTTTCTTTTGTAATGGTGCTGGTTGGAAGGGTGCTGCTGGTTGAACAAAGGGAGAGGCAGAAGTTTGTTCTGTCAAACGGGGTAATGCCTTGCCTACTGATAATGGTGATGTAGTAGTAAAGGCATTTGTTTGTGTAATGGCCGCTAATCCGGCTAGGAAGGCAATTGCTGTCTTCATTGTTGGTTTCTATTGTTTAGTATATCGATATATGTTATTGATATTATAATTCTGCCGCTGCAATAGGTAGGTGTCAGCTTGTTATTGTTTTAGTCAATAAAACTTAGCGATGAAAAAAGTCGCGCTAACGGCGCAATAAACTATGAAACTTATATAAAATCTCGATTATGGTCGATGTTATTGTAAAACTGTATACTTGATCATTAGCTCGTAGTCACCAGATAACACGTCAGCGGCTTGGGTATCTTTTCTCATTCAAAGTCTAAGGATACCATATCCAATTTCACTGTCATTTTTTTTTCATCTCCCTATCATCCTTTGCAGTTAGTTGAGTCACTGGATTGCAATTGTTGCATTGGATTAGTACAAATATGACCGTAAGAATAACAACCTTGTTGATGCTAGTGGTGTTTGCAATTCTCGGTTCCGCCTCTGCATTCACCGGCGGTGTAGGATACCCAAAGACTCACAAGAGATGTATCAATCATCATTATTTTTCAACAACTCGATCTCCCCTTTATGCAACATCAGAAGCTGAGGATAAGAAGCAGCTAGCAATAGATGGTGATAGACCCACCGACAACATAGACGACGATATAATACCGGTGCCATCATCAAAATATGAAAATGGAGATCCACGACAGGCACTCGAACAATTTGGATCACTGTTCAATCTAGTACAAGAAATATTCACCGATGGATCCACTTGGTCTGAATCTCAACTCGAAACTAAAACACAACAATTTATTCAAACATATTTAAATATATTCGTACCTGGTCTATCCTATGCTATAACAAGTTTCGGTGTATTTGGTACATCATTCTTATCAATTATACTTGCATTAAGTATTAGTGGACGAGGATATACTGATATACTTAGTATAGTTGATGGTATTGAACCAATAAGAAACTTATTAGAAAAGGCGAATCCAACATGGGGTAATGTCGCCATTGCTTTGATTGGTTGTGAGGTACTTGGTCCGGTTATACTCGGGGTGACACTTGCTGTGACTCCCAAGACTATGGATGTATTGCAAACCAAGTTAGATGAAGCAGGTTGGGGTGAGGATGATATCGAAAAGAGAGCTGCAGATATACTTAATTTGACGAGCTGAAGAATAGATCTACATATCAAGCAAAGAAAGCTAATGTAGTAGACATGACAACTCTTTAAAAAAGATGGATGAAAGATACAATCTGGCAAAGATACAAATGTATGCGTCTAGTTGCTGAGAATTACATTGCAGTAGTTATAGTATCATGCATTCAATTTAGTACTACTCAACAAATACTCAGTTATGTGCATTGCAGTACCTATTGACTGCAGGGTTATCGAGGGTTATGCTAGAAGACATTCTTTCTTCCGCCAAGCAGTATTGATAATGTCTCACTCGCTAGCTCACGACTGATATGCTCTGCTACATACTCAAAACTATCAGTAACTGTTCATCAGATATAAAGATATAACATCCCATCGTACTCAAATAACCATGACGTTAACGCTGGTGCAATCATGTGGCATTATTGGCCTGGTGTGTTCTTTAATAAACCTCTTCGGCGATATTGTCTTCATCGATTTTTATCTTGCTCATATGACATTCGATGGTTTTGGGACGTTCGATAGTACTTCAAGATTTGGCAACTTCTTTGACGACTTCCAGCAAGGTTGGCAGTTACGACTAGCACAGGCTACTGGATGGATGTATCCGATCTGGGCAGTCGTTACTAGTTATCAATTGTATGCAGGGACAAATTCTTTCTTCCCTTGCTTCTTGCTTGCATATGGACTATGCATAGTTGGTGGGAACTTACATTCTGGATTTGCTTTTACAACTATTCTTCCAAGAGTTCTACACAAAATGCAGAACAATGGTACTTTATCTCCCAATCAGGTAGACACATACCAAACTATACAACTTGCACAGAAGGAGATCATGGATACCTATGTTTTCGGATACACCCCAGGCCCTCTAGCCGTGATGATAGCATCAGCTTGGATAGCTGTCATAGTTGTGATGAAGCAGACTGAATTTCCAAGATGTTTTGTTCTTTTCACGCCGTTGGTGACCTTATCTTGGGTAGGAGCTAGATACTTTATTATTCCCACTCCTTGGAATATATATTTTTCTGGATCTTTCGGAACTTGGATTATACTCGTCATGAACTTGGCTGCAACCATTGTGTTATGGAACTTAGAAGAACCTAATGTGTATAAAGTTCACAATGATTAATTTATATACTAACTACCAATTCAATACTGTCTCGGGATATGCTGTTAGAAGACGCCAAATAATTTCAGTAAACTCAGGGAGATCATACCCATGACAACTAATAAACTCGCAAAACAAATGAATAGGCAGCATACCATTAGCATTTCTTTCTGATACAGATGCCGATGATAGTGGCGTTTCAAGTAAATAATGTATCACCTCAGGTTTGCCTCCCCAGCAAGCATGATGTAAAGGAAAGTTCTTGTTCATATCACATGCATTCAAGCGGCCAGGTGAAAGTGCTGCTAAGTATTTAACAATGCCAACCGTACTAGCATAGCTTGCGATGTTCAAAGGATGGACTCCACTACCATCGGGTACATGAACAGCATTAGGATTGCCTTTGACTAGCAGCTTGATGGAACCGAGTGGTGCCCCATCTCGTATTGCATTGTGAAGCGGCAGCGAACCAGTGTTATCAGGAGGCATCATCACATTCTGATCTTGTGCTTGCCTGGCGTAGTTCATTTGGGTCTGTAGAAAAGGAATGAGGTATTGCATCTTTTGTTGATACTCGATATTGTACACGGTTCCTGTTTCGGGATCCGGCAAAGAGTCAAGCTTCGCTCTGATGATATCGAATGGTAATTTCCCTTGCCCATTTCTGACGAGAATCGCCTCCGGATACAGATCAAAGAGAAGTTCCGTAACGTTAGACTTATCCCACCGTGAGCAGATGATGTGAAGAGGCAGTGTATCATTCCCTTGCCTATGATTATTATCGTCGCCTCTATCGGACACAACAGGTTTTGATAAACATCCAGGGTCTTGGATGACCAAGAACTTGATAATTTCAGCAGTATTCTTGTTCGGAAGGCTGCATGCCCAATGAATTGGTAAGTACCCATCGTTGTTTCTAATGTTGATACTTTCTTGATACAAACCAAATAAATACTTTACCGTGTCAGGTCGTCCTTCGCCACATGCATGGTGAAATGGTAAGTATCCCTCATTGTTCACTCTCCTTACCGATTCTGGGTAGGCATCCACAAGAACTTTACAAAAGGCTGGAGATTTATTGGTGGCAGCGTGATGTAGAGGCAGTTCTTCATTACTATCAAAGTCAGTAGTTCGTGTAACCGAATCCGGACAAGCAGCAAGTAAGAGCTTCAAAATATCTATTGCAACATCCATTTTACCCTCATCACCACATAGATTATGTATTGCTAACCAGCTGCAATTGTTTGGTTGATGAATAGAATCAGGACAAACTTGTAGAAGGAGTTCAACTGTCTTTGCTGTCATATATTCATTGATACAGGCGACATTGAGAGGAGTTTGATCATATTGATCCATCATTTGAAGAGAGGATGGGTTTGTTTCAACGAGATATTTTACCACATCATACATTTCCCCGATGTTATCATTATGCAAGAGTATGTGGATTGGGGTGCACTTTGTATCCTCATCAGTTAATAGCAACATTTCTGGATTTACTACCAACTGCTTGACGATATTAATGTCAACATTTGATGTTCTCGCGGTGCGATAATATGAGCTTAAGTATAATCAATTAGTGGTGACCCGAGACATTAGATAGTTAAAAGGATACCCAAAAAAAAATCTTCCAAAATTTGCATTGAGTATTGAGAGTTGTATTGTTATTGTTATGCCAATAGCGGCCCGTCCTCTTATTAGATATCACGGCTGTTCAATTGCAAATTAGCAGGTTTAACGCTCTTATTGATTAATCTTAGTTTCTAGTGAGTGCTGAGGTATGATTGTAGTTTGTGTTGCACTTGAGAGATGTATCATTGATATGTCTTAACTCTCATAATTGATTTGTTTTGTACAATAATGTAGGTACATAATATCTCATAATATCTCTCTCTATGTAACTCTAGGTCCTTAGTTTGTAATACGTCAATACAATGGGTGCATCATTATCGTCATTTAAAATAGGTAGATCCTCTTCAAAGGAAGAAGAAAAGCCCACCGCCACCACAACAAAGACAGCAGCTGCAACAGTTACACCCAAAAAGAAAAAGTTAGGCTGGCCAAAGGGTAAACCTCGTGGAACGAAGAAGGGTAAACCTAAAGACACACCTAAGAAGAAGTCAACAGGTACTAAATATGCTGTCGTATTGCCTCCTCATCATGCAGTGTCGCAAAGTCGTGGATCAAACGGGAAATTTGCGAAGAAGACCACACCCAAGAAGAAGAAGTCTACAAGTAGTACAATCAAATCAAAAGTAACAACTGCTACTAAAAAGGGCAAATATGATGATATTGGCAACGGTAAGGGTCCAGTACGTCAATCACGTCGAACCGCCAAAGCAAATCCACCCAAAGTATTCTTCCCAACATTCCCAAAGTCTAAAACACCATCGAAGAAATTCCCATTAACTCCATCCACAAGGACTAAAGTTGAAAGTAAGTCCAAACCAATATTATTAAAAAGGAAATCACCACGTGTAGTTAAGCACAAATTCATTAAAGGCAAGTCAACAACGAATAGTTTAAAATCAAGTCTAAGTAGTAAATACACACCCAATGCTACATATGACGTTGATGAATTAATATTCGCTTGGGATAAAAAGGTATTATACGAGGCAAAGGTAACATCCATTAAATTTATTTGTAATGACGATGGTTCACCCACTGATACTATTGATAAGTATCAGGTGCATTACCTGGGATATAAGAAAATGCATGATAAGTGGATTGGTATTGATAAGATGTTAAAAGTTGATTATGACAGTAATAAGCATTTCAAAGAAACGAGAGGAAAGTTGGCATTTGAGGATGGACGTTGGGGAGAGGTTTGGGGGCACTGATTGGGAAGCGGAGTTGGGGATTTGTTAAAGTGCAATTATGTATGTGTATACATGGGACGATGCCAAATTGATATAATGAGGGAAGCATATTGGACGTTATAAAAGGGAAGAAGAGCATTTATTTTGAGAGGAGATGACAAAACATATGTTTATCATGTATAGAAAAGTTCGATGCTCAAAGTAGAGCAGTTCATTGGTGTGAGGAGGAGTACTTGATGCATCTATTTTGTGAAGTGGTTACCTACTTAAAGTAATCCTATGATACACCACATGAACAAGTATATCTATGTTTAGAACACTATGAGACCTACTCAAAACAGTCCCTCTTCCTCTTTCCAGCACTTCCATTACTTCGGAGCTGGGGCAAGGAACCCGAAAAGGAGTAGAGCGTCGGCATTTCCCAATACCTGACAATTGCATACATTGAATTCGTCAGTTTCTTTTGATCTTTTTCATTCTGAATGAATGATAGTACTTCTGGCATACATTCCACAGGCACATCTTCAAGATAATGCATCATGGATTCTTTTGCATTGAATAGCGATAACAACTTATTTGTCCGGTTCGACTCCCAATTAAGAAGACTGATAAAGTCTTCTCCTTCAAGGGGTCTTCCACCTCCACGGCGACGACCATCTCCACGATAACGAAGCGATGAGATCGTACCGACAGGAGTTGACAACATGTGCAATGCACAGATATGATTGCAATCTGACATTGCATTCAGACTTGATGGATCGAAAAATCCCCTGATTAATGTCTTCGCTCCAGCCGCAGTGAAGTTGTTTCGTCTGAGATACAGCCGCCGAAGTGTAGTATTCTTTTTGAGGGCTTGGACAAAGAGGATAGCATCAGTATCCCTCAAGCTATTTCGATCAAGTATCAACCTTGTTATATCAGTGTTATCCTCGAGATACTCTGCAATCTTGGCAGCACCGAATGAACCGATTCTATTCTTACTGAGATCCATACTCTTTACGTTTGATTGTAAGATAGTCTGTAGTACTTCTGCATTATCCCCGAGGTTGCAATTTGACAAGTCAAGGTGCTCAATTCCCTTATGTGCCTTAAGGGATCTTGAGAGATGCATGCTGGCGTGTTGATCAACCAACTGGTTTCGGTATAGCTGGAGGGTATGCAGATGCTGATTACTCTCCAGTAAAGTTGACACAGATACTAACGCTTCAGGGGATAGATTTGTATCGTTCAATTGAACTGAGCGAAGATCTCCCCCAATTTTGTCAGCTATCATGTCCAACACTTCTTTCCTCAGCTCAACTTTTGCAATATTGATACCTTTAATCCTATACTTCCTCACTGCACGTTCCTCAATATTAAGGAAGGTATCCGATAAATCATTCCAGTATGGATCTAAAGATTGGTCATGTTGAACGATAGGCTCATCATCTTCAGTTTCCACAGGCATATCGAGGAGCTGCTGCCCGATCTTTCCCGACAAGTTGAATTCACAGCATTTCATCGATTGGTTAGGTATTGTCTCCCATGGACATGGATGTTCAGAAAGAGCCCCCACATCTACAGCCAAACATAGAAACTTTATATAATCCTGCAACTGATTCTTAACAAAGTCCAATCCAATTACCTTCTTCTCTGACCATGAACTATGATCTACCACTTGATAATTCCCATTGCCGAACCCGGAAAGTAACTTGCTTTCAATAAAATTGTCATACTTATTGCTTGTCACTAAATCAAGTAGAATCCGTAATACTGCTGATGAAGAATATCTACCGTTCAGATCACTATAATATGGGTCTTCTTCCACCGCCTCCTCGTTCTCTTTACCATTCCAATCCTCTACCAATTCATCAATCTCGTACTGTTCATCATTCCCATACGATCCAATACTATCCACGGCACTATTATTCGTACCATACAACTCATCATAATCTTCTGCCGAATATTGATATACATGCTGTGAGTTTTCATATATCAATTCCTCATTCTGTTCACGCTCAAGCTCAATACAATCGTCCTCTAAATTATATTCTTGGGCATCAATATTATTGTTACTGTCGTCTTGTTGTACTCCATTTAGTTCACGTCTGTTGTTTGAAGAACCAACGGTATTGTTGTTTGTATATAACTCATCACATTCTTCTTCTTGATATTGATAATCATATACACTGTTGTTATGAGTGTCCTCTGCACTCGCAGAATTCATATTATCATAATCATAATCCATTTTTTAGATATCGATTTGTTTGTGAAATACTCAATTTTATTCTATCAGTCAATAACAGCTAATTATTAATAACCTTACAAATAATGTATACCCGATAAATAAAGAGGTGCACGTTGTTATTATTGTCCAGTTCATATCTGCCATCTAACTTCTGACGCTTATGGCTTCTTTGTTGTGGAATATGACTTTAGTACTTTTTACTGATTTTTTATACCGCTACGGGAATAAACTTCGCAACCTCTTTTGATACTATTTTTTGCGTAGTGATATACGCCCATCACTCTTCTTTACCACCTCTTTTTGATAATCTCATCATCTTCCTATAATCTCTACCAGCCGACGTAGGAATAATATAATGCGCCCATCACTCTTCTTTACAACCTCATTAACATTATCATCTCATTTTCGACGGCATAGTATCGTCCGTCAAGTACGAGCTGCATCATCGTCTTTACACGCAACAACACGCAATAGTGACGGCACCATAATCATTAAACCCGATGATGAATCATTACATTCGGCTAGTGTTATATTATGTCATGGATTGGGTGATACTGCCATGGGATGGGAACAGCCTGCTCAGGTAAGGATACAATGTGATCTTTTTGCAACTCTTCTTATAGTGCAAAGTATCTCCGACTGTACATATCTTTGCTCACATCATATGCTCACATCATATGCTCACATCATATGCTCACATCATATGCACATACATTTTTATAGTATCTAGCAAATCAATTACCGCACGTCAAATTTATATTACCAACAGCACCTACACAGCCAGTAACTCTAAACATGGGCATGTCAATGCCATCATGGTATGACATAATTGGATTAGATTCACGATCCAATGAAAGTTGTGAGGGTATAGAAGATAGTATTGCAAAGATTATGAAATTGGTGGATGATGAGGTTGGAATGACTTCAGATGAAAATGATAATGAAGACAATGAGAAGGACGAGAAGGAATGCAAATCATCATTGGATTATTCAAGAGTAGTACTGGCAGGATTTAGTCAAGGTGGTGCCTTAGCATTGTATACCGGCATGAGTCAACATCGTACTAAAGAAAGCAAAGTTGGTCTAGGACTTGCAGGGATTGTAGTTATGTCAGGATATTTACCAAACTCTAAACAATTTACAGTTGCCAAAGGATCAGAAAGTACGCCTATATTACACTGCCATGGTATAGATGATAATGTAGTGCCGGTACAAGCAACAGAGGTTGCCAAGGCACGAGTTGATGAATTGGTAACTGAAATGGGAGGAGATACTAGTAACTTATATCAAGTTAAGACATATAGAGGATTAGATCATAGTGTATCGATGGAAGAATTGAATGATGTTGCCAACTTTTTGAAACGTGTTATTCCTCAAGATATATAGATTGAACCAAAAGAGTTTGGGTTAGTTTACATTTAAACCTTAACTAAGAATAATCTGGCTATACATACACGCATCATCTCATTTAACTTTAATAACTACCAATTCAATACTGTCTCGGGGTATGCTGTTAGGAGACGCCAAATGGTTTCAGTGTATTCTGGAGTCTCCCCTTCACACCACCGTCCTTTCACAAACTCACAAAACAGGTGAATAGGAAGCATATCATCAATGTTCCTCTCAGAGACAGATGCCGACGACATAGGCGTTTCAAGTAGGTAAGAGATAACCTCCCAGTTACCTCCTCTGCAGGCATGATGCAGGGGATAGTTTTTATTCACATCACATGCATTCAAGCGGTCAGTACCGATGAGCTCTGCCAAGTATTTGACAACGCCCAGTGGACTAAACTGGCTAGCAATGTCCAATGGTAGCATCCCACTACCGTTAGGTACATTGACCGCATCAGGATTGCCTTTAACTAGCAGTTTGATAGAACCAAGCGGAGCTCTAGAACCAATCGCCCCATGGAGTGGCAGCGAACCAACAAAATCACGTGTCATCATCACATTCTGATCTTGTGCTTGCCTGGCGTAGTTCATTTGGGTCTGTAAAAAAGGAATGAGGTCCTGTATTCTTTGATAACAATCTTTGTTGTATACTTCTCCTGTTTCAGGGTTGACAGACTCCTCAAGCTTCTCTCTGATAACGTCAATTGGTAGTTTCCCAAGTCTATTTCTGGTGAGAATAGCTTCTGGGTAGAGATCAAAGAGCAGTTTTGTTACACTTGACATATGAGCATTTGACCCGAAATGTGTGTTGCAGTTCAAAATGATGTGTAGAGGCAAAGCACCACCATTTCCTTGCATAAAAGCGTTGCCTTCATCATCAGACACAACAGGTTTTGATAGGCATTTAGGGTCGTGAAGAAGTAAGAACTTGATAATTTCAGCAGTATTCTTTTCGTGATTACCGACTGCCTTATGAATAGGCAATTTCCCATAATTGTCTCTCATATGGAGACTTTCGGGATAGAGGCCGAACAGATACTCTACCGTGTCGGGCCGCCCAAGGCCACACGCATTGTGAAATGGTAAAGATCCGGTCCTGTCCACCCTTTTCACAGCCTCTGGATAGGCATCGACAAGTATTTTACAAAAAGCTTTTGATTTGTTGCTGACAGCTATATGCAAAGGCAGGCTATCATTATAATAGTCACTTTGTGTGCTGACTGAATCTGGATGTGCCTCGAGTAAGAGCCTTAGAATATCTATTGCAACCTCATCATCCATCTGTGTTTGACAAAGACAGTATACAGGTAACAACCCATACATGTTTTGTTCATGAATAGAATCGGGACAAACTGTTAGAAGGAGTTCAATTGTCCTTGCTGTCATATGTCCATTGGCACATGCGACATTGAGAGGAGTTTGATCACGCCCGTCCTTTGCTAGAAGGGAAGATGGATTTAATTCCACAAGATATTCCACCACATCATACATATCTCCAACACTTTTGTTATGCATAAGGACTTGTATTGGGGTACCTTCTCCGTAATAGGCTACTAGTAGTAATGTTTCTGGGTGTGCAGTGACCATCTTTTCCACTATATTAAGGTCAATGTTTGAAGTTCTGGATAGATAAAAGTGGAGAGGGGTACCACCATATCTGTTCGTATTACTTTCCCAATAACATATATGCGTATATAAAGTATCGTCGGATTTCTCTATCAGCAGTTCAATCACCTCGTTCGGGCAATCCTTGTTGCAACATGCCAAGTGCAAAGGATATGCTGCTGATTTAATAAAATCCGGTAATTCCAATAGATACTGCACTGCTGAGGGATATAAATCTAACAGATGCTGCACTATTTCTAATGTAACATTCTTATTCATACAAACTTTATGTAAGAAGGATGAACCTTCTAGATTGCAACTATTCAGTGATATTAGCTTGGTCATACTACTCAGTTTATCGATAGATAGATCATCTGATGCACAGAAATCTTCTAACTCTTTAATCAAAGTTTGATTAAAGGATTCATGCTGAACATCCCGCCCATAGCTACTACTTCCATTGTTATATATTACTGCAGGCATTCTTTTTGTTAGTGTGTTAAGGTGCACCAAAGATAATTTAGATTGTATGATAGTGTAGCTGAATTATTGTAGAAAGTCTTTATGTCTGAATGTACCAGGTGAACACTTCTTATATATTTTTTTAGTGTTACTGATATGCCAAACGTATTTTGAATCGATACACCACCAGTTTAAATACTGATGATCTAGTTACTGTTATAATTCGACTTGACTTTGGTAGATCTTATTGTTAAACAGTTAGTATTGTCATTGTTGCAGCTGCTATAGGCCTTTGCATATAGGGGAGCCGGGGGGAACCCCCCGGAAAGTCAGCCTCAAGTAGCCTTCAAATGGGTATTTCGTACACAATACGGGTACTTTACGGGTACAAATGATGTATATATGGGTATAATTGTCCATATTTGTATCCAAAACGTGCCCCCATATCTCATGGGGGGATTTATGGGGGCTATGCCCCCGGAATCGACATTTGCTCCCCCCTATATGCAAAGGCCTAAGCTGCTATCAAAAATTGAGTGCAAGAAAGATATTTTTGGTATCTTTTTATTCCCAAGAAATGACCTTTATAGCAACTCCTATAACTTTTGCCACAGATGGATTCATACATCATATGGCGGTGTTTCTGAAAGCTATGACATAGATCTATCCGATGGTGCCCTCGGCAGTGGTTGATTCGATCGGTGGAACGAACCACGCGACGAAAACCACCTAAAACCACATGATGTGTGCAATTTATATCAATCGTTATATCGTCCACACAGATCACCACCTCCTACGCTACCCATTGCAAATATATTGCAACTAATAGTGGTACATCGATCAATGGGGTCAGCTTCATGACATGTACTTGCATCGTCAATTACTAGGCTACTACGAATTGACCATGATAATATGAATTAAATCAAGCAAAACTCTACATACATTTTATATATATTATGAACTAGTTCTCTATCAATTATTGGTGATGTTATATTAATGTTAGTATTTTGACCATCTATTGGCTAAAAAATAGGATACCACTCATAAAACTACCAAATGGTAGTTTAGTAGCGACGTCGATAGCTCAATCCACCAGCGGCGTCATACTATGACCAGTAAACCATCGGATAGAGCTGCTTCTTGGCTTTCATAATCATTGCCATATGTTGTATGGATCGAAAAATTGACCGAGATCTAGTAGAGTTGCAAAAAAGAGTTCAATTAGGTGGGTATACCCACCCGATTAAAAAACAACTAAGATATATTACACTGACACTGCATGGAGTTGATGATAATGTAGTGCCGGTACAAGCTACCGAGGTTGCCAAGGCACGAGTAGATGAACTGGTATCAGAAATGGGAGGAGATGCTAGTAACTTGTATCAAGTCAAGACATATAGAGGATTAGATCATAAGTGTATCGATGGAGGAATTGAATGATGTTGCCAACTTTTTGAAGCGTGTTATTCCTCAAGATATATAGATTGAACCAAAAGAGTTTGGGTTCAGTCATTTTACACCCAAACTAAGAATAATCTAATCTGGTTTACATACATGCATCATTTATTTTCACATTTAGCAACTACCAGTTCAATACTGTCTCGGGATATGCCTGAATAATCTGGCTATACATATGTGCATTTAGCAGTCACTCAAGTGTTGACTACCAATTCAATACTGTCTCGGGGTATGCTGTTAGAAGACGCCAAATAGTCTCAGTATACTCCAGTGTCTCTCCTTCACACCACCGTCCTTTAACAAACTCACAAAACAAGTGAATTGGAAGCATACTAACATCATTCCTTTCTGATACAGACGCCGATGACATTGGCGTTTTAAGTAGATGCTGTATCACTTTATAGTTACCCCCACGGCAGGCATGATGTAGTAGGTAATTTTTGTTCATATCACATGCATTCAAAAGGTCAGGTGCGAGCTCTGCCAAGTGCTTGATAACTCCAACTGTACTGACCTCACTTGCTATGTCCAAGGGACGCATCCCAATACCATCGGGTACACGAACAGCATCAGGATTGCCTCTGACGAGAAGCTTGATTGAACCAAGCGGTGCTTTACCAAATAATGCATTATGAAGTGGTAATGAACCATCACGATCTGGTGTCCTCATATAGTTTTCATCTTGTGCTTGTCTAGCATAAATCATTTGGACCTGTAGAAAACGAATTAGGTCTTGAATTCTCTGCCGATAATTGTCACTATCGATAGGTGGTTCATCAAGATTCTCTCTAAGAATATCGATTGGTAATTGTTCTTGCTCGTTTTGTATTAGAATCGCTTCGGGATAAAGATCGAAGAGGAGTTCCGTAACGTTAGACTTATCCCAAAGAAGATTTGATTCGTCGTCCTGAGATAACCAAACAAGGTGTAGAGGTAAACATCCATCATAATCACTAGCAAAATCATCATCGTCACCTCTGGCAACAGGTCTTGATAAACAGTCAGGATCCTGAAGGAGTAAGAACTTGACAATTTCAGCAGTGTTCTCTCCCGGACTGTTCACTGCCTCATGAATTGGCAACAAACCATCATTGTTTCTGATGTGTAGACTTTCAGGATACAGTCCAAACAAATACTCTACCGTATCAGGTCGTCCACTGATGCATGCATATTGAAATGGTAAAGCATTGCCATGGGTATTTGGCTGTTTCACTGATTCTGAGTAGGCATCCACAAGTATTTTACAAAAGGCTGGTGATTTGTTTGTTGCGGCGACATGCAAAGGAAGTTCACCGTCATAGACAGTATCTGATACAGACTCTGGATTCGCCTCGAGTAAAAGCTGTAGAATATCAATTGCAACTTTATCATCCATCATTTGTGTTTCATTTTCCGGGTTGTCTCCACAAAGACAGTGTATTGGCAATTGGTTTAAGAAGTCTCGTTGATGAACCGAATCCGGCCAAGCTTCTAGAAGTAATTTGAATATCCTTGTAGTGATATGTTCATTGACACAGGCAATGTGGAGAGGTGTATAACCAGCTTCGTCCTTTGCTTTTAGGGAAGATGGGTTTGTTTCAACAAGATATTTCACCACATCAAACAACTCCCCAATATTCTTATTATACATAAGGATGTGAAATGGGGTGCATAAAGATTCTCCATCATGAAAGAGTAACATTTCCGGATTGGCTACTAACCGTTTGACAATACCTAGATCAACATTTGATGTTCTTGATAGGTAATAGTGAAGAGGAGTGCCACCATATGCATCGCGATCAATGCCCGTCTTACCCCAATCAATATTCATATAACAGATATGAGTTAAAAAGTAATCTTTAGGGCCGCACTTCGCTATCAGCAGTTCAAGGACATCGTTCGGGCAGTCTTTGTTGTAACAGGCCAAATGCAAAGGATATGAACTCGCTGATAATGATGAACTTATGCTGTCATCATGCAACCCTGATTCATGTAAATCCACTAGATATTCAACTATTTCTAATGTCACTTTCTTATTTAAGCACACTCGATGGATGCAGGATGAACCTTCTAGAATTGTAATCTCAACATCAAAGTTATAATATGGTGGTGCCTCCTTCATCATCGTACGTAGTTTGTCGATTGATAGTTCGTCAGATGAACATAGCTCCTCAAACTTAGCAATCCAATCTCGGATCGCTAAGTTGTCGTTGTCTTTTTCTGTTGACATAATGTACAAAGGATCTGATTAATGTCTTTTATATATACCAGTTGTTTGTAGTAGGCGAAGTCTATAACTTTATTTCAGAATTTATCAAGTATCTTGAAAATTATTAAGATACTTTATAACATGTGTCTCTACTGATCTTCTATCGTTACTTATAATGGCAATGATGACGAACAGCGGCGCTATTACTCCACTCTATACATATTCCAGGATTAATTTGCAATTTGCTATTAGGAGGGCTCAACATTAGAACTTGAAAGAAAGACAAAGATTTTTTTGGTATCTTTTCATTCCCTCTAGGAGGGCTCACATTAGAACTTGAAAGAAAGACAAAGATTTTTTTGGTATCTTTTCATTCCCTCTCCCCCAGCACATGAAGCTAGAAGCCCTCCTTTTCAAATGCCCTACCTCGGCATATCATATTAAGCTCCGTCAACAATAGCATATTGCTGCTGATCACCGTCATCATTATCATCATATCGAACCATAATTTGCAATATTATGACGGCGGTGATAGTCAGCCGAAAGAAGATACCACTATGTTCAATACTTTTCATTTTTATATCGGTCATTTGCTCCCCCAATATCAATGCTCTTCAATATAAACCACAAAACCATCGTATAATTGCAGATATTAATGATAATAATGATATATTCTGTACAGATGATGTTTATGAATGTCCAGATGGTACATTTGTTTCACGAGATCCGACTAATGGGTGTAACTTCGAACCTTGTCAAGAGGATAAAGTCATAGATACAGAAGAGGAGGTAGTTGTAGAGAAGGATATACCTGTTGATATCTATCCTCTATCCGTGGTTGATAAGAACGAGGAAACGTCAGCAACAGTCGATACAAAGGTAGGAGATACTGACAATATAGAACAGACAGATCCTACAACAATAGTTGCTACAGAAGAAGAACAGTCTCCTCAAATATTACCAGAGGAAACTAATATTGAAAACGATGAGGATTTTGTGACAGAAGAGGCAATTGGTACTCTTGAAGATGATGAGGAAGAAGAAGAGATACCACCGCCCAATGTATATCTACCACCAGAGCAAGAGTCGGGAATTGAAACATCAGACTCGACGATAATGGAAGAAACTGATGTTAAAGAAGCTGCCGATGAGTTATTAGAAGAGGCGGAGGCTGAAGAGGAGAAACTAGAAGAAGAAGAGGAGAAGAGTACAACCACAGCAACAACACCGCAACAGCAAGAGGAAGATTCTCCGGAGTTATCATCGTCAAATACTATTCCTACTACTACTTCCCACAGATCAGCATGGGTAGCACACGGAACAGTCGGGACAATAGTCTTTGGCCTCCTCTTGCCATCGTCTATATCATCGGCCCTCTTTAGAAATTATGTACCAACCTACTGGATATACATACATGTCTTACTTAATTCATTAGTATTTGCATTGACATTCTTTACAGTGGGAATAGCTATTACTAACATGAATGAAATGTTAAGTGTAAGTGCAGTAATGAAGGGTGAAGGGACGGGAGGACATTTTAAAGAACTTCATCATATAGTTGGTTTATTATTGTTAATGTTGATTAGTTTTCAAACTGCCAATGGGTTTTTACGCCCACCGAGGGAGTTTATAACAGATGACGAAGACGATCAAACTCCAGGTGCTATACTTAGATCAACTATGAATGATAAGGGAATATCAGCACGTACTCTTTGGACTTTGGTCCATCGTGTAAGTGGATTAGCCATCTTTGCATTGGGTATATATCAAGTCAAAAGCGGACTACACTTGTTCAGTCAAATATATGGAACGATGGATTGGTCTACAGTCTACATTGGGTACATATGTTGGTTGGTAGGGCTCATCGTGAGTGTCAAGTTATGGATAGTATGGAAGAACTACAAGATAAAGAAGAGAGAGAACATGGCACTTGAGATGGGAAGAGGGAGTAATGTATATGACCCCGAAGGTGATTTGACAGTGGCAAGGTGGGAGACAGTATGACGGATTAGAGAATAAGAATGGGGCTCGATTCAATGTACAGTCGGTGGTGCATATCTGAAGCATAAGTTAGGATATACTCTCATGAATGATATCTGAGTCTTTCCACAACTATTAGTTTCTATCAATCTATTGTACAAAAGTATCACTCCACCCCAGACAAATAGGACTATTGTCTACTCCCCATTCTCAGATAAAGTGTTCCTGCTGATCTCTCTTCCTCTTCTTGGAGCTTGACGATAAAGCACCACAAAAGGAGTAGAGTGAAGGTGGGCAGTACCGCAAGAATGGTACATCATACTTCGAACCTTTCCTCGATTAGGCTCTTTTTGAACAAAGGCTAGTACCTCTGGCATCAATTCCACAGGGAATTTCTCATCTAGATAATGTAGCATTGATTCTTTACTGTGTAACGCAAGTAGTACTTTTCCGATTCTTCCGTAATTGGTCAATCTGATACGAGAGATGTGAGATTGGATATTAGTCGATTCCTCTGGTGGAAGTACATACAACAAACATTTGTGGTTTGATTCTGATATGCTGTTGAGAGTTGTAGGATCATACACAGCCTTGATCAATGATTTAATACCCTCTGCAGCAAATCTGTTATTCTCCAGAAATAAGAATCGTAGATTAGTATTCTTCTTCAATGCCTGAGCAAAGAGACTTGCATCCTCATCAGTAAAGTTGTTATTATTTAGACGGAGGTTTTGTACTGGTGGATTATCTTCAAGGTATTCTGCTATTTTGACAGCACCGGGTGAACTAATATTGTTGTAGTCCAGTACCATCATCATTACATCAGATTGTAGTACTGCCGCGAGAACATTGGAATCATTGCCGAGATTACAATTTGACAAGTCAAGGTTATTCATTAGTAGTCGAGGCTTTAATGCTTTGGAGAGGGTAGTTGCAGCATTGATATCAGTGATTGGATTGTGATTTAGGTGTAGAGAATTCACTGTTGGGTTGTTCTGAATCAATTTTGATAGAGAGATGATCCCTTCTCCGCATAGATTTGTGTTTGTGAACTTAATACATCTGTCAATCTTTCCTCCAAGATTTGTTGCCAATAACATATCCATAACTTCTTTACTAATTTCAACATTTGTAATTTGAAGTGTATTGGTATGACGTACTTGTTTCGTCTTACTATAAGCAATTCCCAATCTCTTCCATAAATCTAACATTTCATCCAATTGAATTGGTCTATTTTCAACTAACATATCATTGGCCGACTGAAAAGAAGGATCGTCTGGTCCTAACTGAAAAGAAGATAGTACACCTAAATCTAAAGGTGCCATTTGAATTTGCATTTCCATTTGATTTCTCAATATAGTAATTGCTTGTGTCCTTCTCTCTTCTTGCCAATTATCATCAGCAGGTGGTGCACCATCATTATTATAACTCTCATCATCAGGTGCGGAGAATGAACTCAAGGCAGCATTAATTTCATCATCATCATAATTACCATTATGAAAATTTAATATGAATTGTTTAAATAGACGTTCATTCCGTGTTGCCTCATCTTCTTCTACTTGTAATGCGGCGTTTAGTGCTGCACCATCAACATTATTTTCATTATTCCAATTTTGAGCATTATTTCCATTGAAACCGAAATGATATTGATAACTATCATCATCGTCTAATCCATAGAATTCACGGTAGGCAGCCTCATCTTCGGATCTGTATAGATAATCGTAATTAGTATCATCTCCGTGAAATCCATATGCTTGATGGTTGTTCACATCACATGCACCAACATTGATATTATTGTTTGGGTGACTCATATCCTTACGCACTATTTATATACGCTGTCTAGCGACTCTAAAATTAATACTCGGTGGAGAGCACCTTGATAATGTTGTTTATCCACTGCTCAATTGGTGGTAAAGCTTGATCCATCAAAACCCTAACTCACAACCAAACAATCACCATAATGCCATAAATGAGTGACTCGTGACACCAATAGAAAGGATACCTCTCGCTCAAAAAATGATTTCAGACGCGCGAGGATAGATATCTGCTATACAAGTGAGATGTTATGATAAATAGACGATTAATAGCGCTGCTATTTACCGTGAAATAGTGTTTAGAAGATCAGTATTTATTAATGCTCTTTCGATTGGTAGTAGTTTGGTAGTAGCAGATTCAGCGGTTGTTTAATCAAGCACGAAAGAATAGTATAAAAGTTGTGGTAAATTTTGATAATATTAATAAACCATCTACATATTATCCTATACATATCTCGTAGAGATAGATATACAACAACAGACAACAAAGAGACCTTTATTCAGATTTGACTCTATTAAGATTACATCCAAATTATTGAACCAAAGCCACCAAACGACAGAAATAAAACATACAAAACATGTCCGAAGAAGAGCAATACCAGAACGGTAATAGTTGGATTGGTTCGTCTTCTAGGAACACTTGGATTAAAGAGTTAGAAGATTTCTGTGCATCAGATGATCTTTCCATTGATGAGCTGCGTAAGATTTTGAGTCTACCATATGATCTAGAAGGTTCATCCTGCATCCACCGAGTTTGTATGAATAAGAATGTTACATTAGAAATAGTGGAGTGTCTGTTAGATTTATATCCTCAAGCGTTATATAGCAATATGAATATGAAGATTGATGAACAGACTGTTACTACTTCAGCATATCCTCTTCACCTGGCATGTTGCAACAAAGATTGCCCAAATGAAGTGATTAAGTTGCTTTTGAAAAAGGAACATGATCAACAGTTGATGCATATGTGTTATACGGGCTTTGATTGGGGTAAGACGGGCCTTGGTCGCAATACATATGGTGGTACTCCTCTTCATTATTATTTATCAAGAATATCAAATATAGATATTGACATTGTTAAACAGTTATCATCAATCAAACGGGCGTTACTCTCTCATGATGGAGAATCAAAGTGTGCACCAATTCATATCCTTATGCATAACAAAAGTATCGGAGATTTGTATGAAGTGGTTAAATATCTTTCTGAAATGAACCCGTCCTCTCTTCGAAAAACGGATATTTATAATCAAAGTCCTCTACATGTTGCTTGTAATAATGAGCACATTACAAAGGAGACAATCCAGTTCCTTCTTGATGCATGTGCGGGTTTGGTTATTGAAAGAAACATGTTTAGTGAATTACCTTTACATGTCCTCTGTTGGAAAAAGGTTATGGATAATGAAGTGGCAATTGACGTTCTGAAGCTTTTACTTGAGGCTTGTCCGGATTCAATCAGTGTACAAACTTCTCCGGATTTAGATGATGGCGATCTTCCATTGCACAAAGCTGCTCGCGTCAAATCTAAAGCCTTTTGTAAAGTGCTTGTGGATGCCTACCCAGAATCAGTGAGGAGGGAGAATGGTTACGGTGCGTTACCATTTCACCATGCATGCAAGAATGGATGCCCAGAAACGGTGGAGTATCTGTTCAAACTCCATCCAGAAAGTCTTCACATTAGAAGTGATGGAGGGTGTTTGCCAATTCACTGGGCATCCGACAAAACTGGAGAGAACACGGCTGGAATTGTCAATTTCTTACTCCTTCAGGATCCTGATTGTTTATCAAAACCCAGTAGTACTGGGGATTTGCCTCTTCATATTGTTTGCCCAAGATGGGATACATCGAATGTAACAGAGCTTCTCTTTGATCTCTACCCAGAAGCTATTCTCATCCGAAATGGACAAGGTCAACTACCAGCCGATGTTAATAGAGAGATAAATGTCAGCAGTATTAGCCGTTCAAATAAAGAGTACGCAGAGAGACTCCAGGAAGTGGCAATCTTTTTATCAACTCAAGAGATGTATGCTTGCAAATCACAAGATCAAAACGCCATGAGGACACCTGATTTTACAGGTTCATTACCGCTCCATAATGCATTGTATGCTTCAGCTCCTCTCGGTTCCATCAAGCTGCTAGTCAAAGGCAATCCTGATGCTGTTAATGTGCCTGATGGTAGTGGAAGACATCCCTTGGATACTGCATGCTGGAATTGTACCGCGGGTATTGTCAAATACTTGGCTGAGCTTTTACCCGACCGCCTGAATACATGTGATGTGAACAATAACTACCCTTTGCATCATGCTTGTAGAGGAGGTAACTGTGAGGTGATATCATATCTACTTGAAAATCCAGTTAGTTAGTTAGTTAGTTAGATTAGATTTCAGGCTACGACTTGGTTATCCACCTCTGGAAGCGTGTTCCTTGCTATTTCCTGCACAGACATATATAGTTACTTAATTTCATATATGAATACTATCCTGTCGCTGATTTCTCATTAAAGGCGAGTAGTTTCTCTTACTAGCGTCTATTTCAATTGCTCGGTTTCCCGCATTAAGTCTGATCAACCATTGAAACATACTAGGGAGGCACTGCGGTTAGTTGAGACCTGCTTAAACGAGAGAGGTTTCCCAGAGGAATGCGAAGCGATACAGTTGCTGCATACATTACTGCGCAATCCTCAACTCTCTCCTATCTCTTAGGTGCCGACGCTAGTTCAATCGGGTTATTAGCGACCTATTATCAAAGAGACAGTCCCCAGCCGTACGGCTGTCTTGCAACGGATTGTTCCTTGCCTGTATCATATTCACTTAGGGATCCTTCACCGTTCCAAGTATTAGGTAAGTTAGTAATGATAGAACCTTCCAATCATGGCAATGAAATGATACGAAAATCCAATGGGTTCGGTATCAGAAAGGAATGCTAATGGTATGCTTCCTATTCACTTGTTTTGTGAGTATGTGATCGTAAAAGCAGATATTCCGGAGTATACTGAAACTATTTGGCGCCTTCTAACAGCATATCCCGAAACAGTTATGAATTGGTAGGTATATCATCAAGGAAATAGAGTATATCTTTGACACACGAGGAATATCTGACACTCTCGAATGGTAGATTAGAATATCAAAAGTAGAAGTGTACTGATGCCACATTTTACTTTTATATAGCCTCTCAATACTACGAAGGCTAACTCTACTCTCCTTTTTGTCAAGATAACCTCCCTACTCCCTTCGACCCAGACAACTTCCGTTTGGATTACTATAGTTCTTCCTTAGCTTTCTGATTGAACAATTCCTTATGCCTCTTTTGTTTACGTTCGAGTTTCTCGTGTAGTTTCTCCTCATATCTCTCCATTCGTTCAATATACTACAAAGATCGATAATGTTGACATATACATTTATATGTATTAGATACTTGAATATAACAATATACGCACAAATAAACACTTACACAAACTTACCCTCTCTGGTGATTCAGTTTCCAAACTACGTTTCTTCTTACTCAAAACACTTAATCTTCTAGTATGATGTTCTAAATCTACATCATTCATTAGCTTTCTTCCCTCATGATGATCATCTAATATTTCTAATGTAGATTTATGCAACTCATTAATTTGTTTCTGTTTCTGTATTTGTCGTTTATGATATTTAGTCCGATCGTTTGTTGTGTGTGGTATATCCTCTTCACTGTCTTGTTCCTGTTGCTTTATTTCATCATTTAACTTGTTTATATCATTTAATGCACGACGTTCACGTTCTGCTTTACGTATATCAATCTTCTTTTTATAGCCAGATAATTCTTCTTTGTTTGTGTTACTATTGTGTCTTCTTTCAACGGTATCGTCTTTGTTAGTACCATGTGTACCACTTCCAATTGCTGATTCCAAATCGTCTAATGCATCTGCATATTGTCTGTATGGTATATCTTCTTCCTGAGGAGTGGCAAAGGCTAATGCCAATGCAACTAAGAGTATTGCAAATCTCATCATTATCATGTGGAGGTTGAGGATACCGCTGAGATGCAACTTTATTATTCGCTCTTTACGAACAGTAATCTATACCACCACTACTCCGATACTATATACAGCACTATAGGTTATACTCTCCACCGGTGTATCAGCTGTTTGATAAGTAGATAAGTAATATGTTGTCTATATCTTCGTTTTACCGCCAAATTGAGAGTTTATTCATAAAATCAATTATTACCTCCCAACAAAATGGTGGATTCAAGCACTTGTTGAATAATAGAAAGGATATACGGCTTAGTATTAAAGCTCTGGTGATTAGCTGTTCAATAGTCGTATTGCAATAGCTCAGATTTTTTGGCACACATCTTGTGTGCACTAAGATACCCACGCACACATCATAATGTCATCCTCAAATTACAATGACAAAAGTCAAGCTCTCTCCACAATACAATCCCTACCAAAGGAAATACGCAATCTCCTAGCAGGCGGTATAGCCGGTATGTTAGCAAAGTCATTCGTAGCACCAATAGATAGAATAAAAATCTTATATCAAGTAACCTCTGCACAATTTCGATTACGAGATGTACCAAAGGTTGCATACTCAATAATAGAAAAGGAAGGCACAGCCGCATTATGGAAGGGTAATACTGCTACCATGATTAGAGTATTTCCATATAGTGGGATACAATTTATGGTATTTGATTACTGTAAAGTTTATTTTTTAAATGGTGGTGGTAGTACCACTGATAAGCTGCAGAGACAACAAAATACTAGGCAGAATGATGTGGCAGGGAAACGTCATTCATCAGACAACAGTAGCAGCAATACAATATCAACCAAACAACAAACAACACTAAGTCACAGAGGTACAATTGCATTACCATCACCATCCAACATACAAGTAGTGGGTGGTACTAATAAGAATAAGGAGAAGAAGGGATTATCGCCAATAGAGAGTTTGATTTCGGGAATGATTGCCGGAACTGTTTCTGTGTTATGTACATATCCATTAGATTTGGCAAGGGCACAGTTGGCTGTATTGCGTAAGAAGAAGAAATCTAAACTGCCATCTGTTTCTGGAGGAGTTGGTACATTGGCATCATCATTAACAGCAGCAACAAAGACATCTTCAATATCAAAATCAAATTTAGATAAACAACTCGGTATAGGAGACTCCAAAAAGTCATCCAGAAGGGGTATAGGATATGTCCTATCAAATACATTTCAACAAAATGGTGCTCGCGGTCTATACCGTGGCATCACACCCACAATATTAGGTATATTACCCTACTCTGGCGTTGCCTTTACAATTAATGAACAAGCCAAGCGTCAGATAACACACATCACGGGTCGGGATCCAACAACAATTGAACGATTGCAATGTGGTGCGTTAAGTGGTTTGTTTGCACAAACATTGGCATATCCGTTAGAAGTTACCAGGAGACGGATGCAAACTATTGGTATTGTACCTACGAGTGGTGTTGATAGTGCGGTTGTGAACTTTACAGGTGTTAGTCAAGTTAAGCCTAGTGTGGATGAGTTACAGGGTGACAAAGCAATAAAGCAAGCAGAGCCGCAACAGAGAATAAGTACTACCACTGCTATTTCTCAACATCATAAGCCACCCTCAATGGTTACAACCATGAGACATCTCTTCGAAGAACAGGGCATACGGGGATTCTATAAGGGTGTATCAATGAATTGGGTGAAAGGTCCAATAGCATTTAGTATCAGTTTCACTACATTCGATACGATACAGGGATGGATAGAAACGGATTATGAACGAGAAATGAAAAAGAGTGGAAGTGCCGGTGGTGATAGTCAAGAAGTTCAGATAGTGAAACGGATGACAAACCGCGAGCCTGTTGAATAGCGGCGATAAAGGCTAGACTAAATAGTGAATAGGATAACCTTTAACCCCATCTTTGATCACTCGACGTATACTAATTTACCACACACAAAAACGCCGGCGGCATTTACTCGTCAAATTCAAACTCATCCTTAGCAGCACCCAACCCTGCATCTCCAGCCATCTTTACATCCTTTTTCTTACCATATTTCTTCTTCTTCTTAGCTGGACTCTTGTTTACATCAACACTTTCCTTAACTTCATCTTTATCAACAAAAAATCCCAACTTCTTCAACTTCTTATAGTGCTCCTTTGGAAGCTTACCGTCATTCAGCTTCTCCCGCTGCTTACCAACCCAACGACCAAGTGTAGGGTTACGACCGTACTGTTGAGGCACGTTGCAATGCCCAAACCGATTCTTAAACTGGACTAAATTGTCATACTGAGTCTGCCACTTTTGTTCCTTCGATGCGGTAAATTGGAAACCAATATCAGTTAATAATGTAATACGTTCTTGTGATAACTTTTCTTGTCTATAAAACATCTTTTGATTCTCTACCCACTTTGCTAAATGTTTATCATGATGATTCGTTGGCACATTGCAATTACCGTAAGCGTTCTTGTATGAGATTAGTTGTTGTCGGTATGCCTCCCATGGCAACTTAACTTTGGGTGATACCGATTTGGTGCCTTCCTTTTTCACCGCTGCCGCTTCCTTCTTGGGTGAGAATAGAGAGGTGAGCTTACCACCAAGTGACGTTGGAGTATTATTTTCACCATTTGTATTCTCAGTCTCCAGTTCAGGAAATACCACACCCAATTGTACTAACTTGTCATATCTTCCCTTTGCTAATCGGTTGCGTTTGTAAAATCCTTTCTGATTTTCTAACCACTTCCCAAGGGATACTGTTGTGCATTATTATAAGCCATTATTATTAGCAGAGGTTAAATGAAGAACACAAGATATGAAAAAAAACAATACAACTTACCAATTGTGGTAACCTCATCATCACTATCCTCAACTTTATACGATGGTGGTACCTTACAATCACCAAATTCATCTTTATAATTAGCTAATAATTGATAATTATTATTCCATGCCTTATCATACTTGGCATAAACTTTCCCATCTCTTGATGGAGTTGTTTCTTCTTCTCCTGTTTTTTCAGTCTTTACTGTTGCAGCAGCAGTACCACCTTCTTTCTTGACACGCTTTTGTGGAGTAAAGGTGGGTGATAGAAAGTCAGTTTGGGTACGTTTACGCCGTCCGGCGGTAAGACCATTGAGGGATGGTAATGGTACTCCTGCATCTTCTTTCTTAACACGACGGGGTGAAGATTTTGATGTTTGTTCTTGTTCAGCTTTGACCTTAGCTTCTTCTGCGGCGGCGGCGTGTGCTACTGCTGCTTCGGCTACCGTTGCATAATTTGCTGTTGGTTGTTGTTCTTCTGGTTCATCACTGTTATCATTATTAGTAGTAGATCCCCTATGAGGAGATGAGAATGAGGTTATATTTCCCATTATATTGAGAATTGGTAGAAAAAATTAGGGGGTGAGGGTATCTTCCTTTTTGTGTGTGAGATTAGACGGCGGCTGATTTCCTAATTGTCACCGATCGATACAGTGTTAGAAACGGATGTAAATCCTATATTGTTGTGGTCTATCAAGTTATTCGATTGCAATAGCCGTCACAAGAGGCAATAGGGAGTGCATGGAGTAAAAAATTCTGGATATTAATATGGCGATTAAACGCGAGTCGCCAAATAGCTCCTCGTGTAACTTAATGGCAACACAATATAACACAATCATAATTTGTCATCACCATGAGATCGACTCTACTAACAATAGCGGCAACCGCCGCCACTCTCTCCCAAACATATGCCTTTTCCACACCTCAACATAGATCAATATGTAGAACACAACAAATGACATCGCTGAACATGTTTTCAGGCGGCGCAGTAAGTACTGCAACACATCTTATGTATAATTTCTTATTGAATTGCTTCTCTAACAATACCTCACTTATATGTATACTTCTTTGCAAATCATATACAAACAGCTTGACGTCGAAGAAGAGGAAGATGATGAAAAACGTGCACAAATTGAACGAATGGCGAAATCAATGGGTATGTCAGTAGAAGAATATCAATTAGGTATGAATTCTCGATTACGTATGGAAAATGCTATCAACGATTTACGTGTTATTGGTGGTGATGAATCCAAAGGTGTTACAGTTGAACGTGATGGTAATATGCCACCAAAACATTTAGTTGTCACAGTTACCGAGGAAGGCAAGGCTGCCGGAAAGGATACACTTGAAAAGAATATTGTTGAGGCATTAAAAAGTGCTAGTGAAAAAAGTAAGGTTGGTAGAGATGAGGCACAGAAGGATATGATGACATATATTAGTAGTGAAATGAAGAAGATGGGTATGGGTATGTAATGGATTTAAAAGAGGATTGTACTTTAGCGGACTGTGAAATACAAAACAACGGATGGGTACGGCATGCATTGGGGAAAAAAGATCAAGCTTATTTGCAACTCGTTGTGGGGGTGGAATTTGATAACTTAGAAATTGGGCTATCAACTCAAAGCTATTATGAGAGGATCGTGTTGAAATCTTAAAACAAATATAAAATAGAAAGATATTGTCGTCAAGAACTCTAGTTTTACTATTAGCCAATCTTGAAACTTCAGCTCGACATCACATTCATTTGCAATTAATATCCATATGTTGTTCTCCTCTCCCAATAAGTAGGTCTCTTGTCATTTTTTTCTGTGCCGTGTTAGTTGCAATCAACAATAAAAACTCTCATAAAAAGATACCATATCTTTTCATAACTACATATTGAAGTAGAGTTCTCGGCGTTGTCTAATGTCTACTTCTGTATGTACCTATTATTGTCTATTGTTGGCATACATTTAGCACATTGGTTCGTGTAGATATCTCAGATAAATAATTAAATATATTTTTGTGGCGGCTGCTGCGGTAATTTATTAGGTTGGAAGATATTAGATATACAAATTGGCCATAAGATATGAGCAACACATCAACATCAGAAAGTACAACATTAGTTTGTGCTAATTGTGGCAAGGAGGGTAGTGATGTCACTAATACATGTAATAAATGTAAGGAGGTCATGTATTGCAACGCTGCATGCAAAAAGAAACATCGAAAAAAACATAAGAAGGAATGTGAGAGACGAGTAGCAGAATTGCATGACGAAAAGTTATTTAAACAACCACCGCCATTAGAAGATTGTCCTATCTGCATGATACGGTTGCCATATCTTGGTGCTGGAAGGACGTACATGTCATGCTGCGGAAAACTATTTTGCAATGGTTGTGTTCATGCATTTCGATCAAGAATCACAAAAAGAAAGGATGATGTTTGTCCATTTTGTAGAACTCCTATGCCAACTTCTGTCGAGGAGGACATGAAAAGGATGGAGAAACGTATAAAACTAAACGATGCCAGAGCAATTCACAATTTAGGAGGTTTCTATTCAGAAGGGCGATTCGGACTACCTCAAAGCCGTGCTAAGGCGTTAGAACTTTATCATCGGGCAGCAGAGCTTGGATATGCTGAATCGTATTACAATATTGGTAATGCTTATAAGTTTGGTGAGAGTGTGGAAAGAGATGAAATGATGGCTCTATATTACTGGGAATTAGCAGCTATGGGTGGGAACGTAAATGCAAGGCATAATCTCGGATGTTTGAAGGGGAAGGCAGGTAATATAGATAGAGCATTAAAACACTGGATGATTGCAGTAAAGGACGGGGACCCAGACTCTCTGAAGAATATCAAACTTCTCTATTCACAAGGTCATGCAACAAAAGACTATTATGCTAAAGCATTGTGTTCTTATCAAGCATATCTAGATGAAATTAAAAGTGACCAGAGGGATGAAGCTGCCGCTGCAGGGGAAGATTACAGGTACTATGAATCATCTGCTGTTTAAAATAGAGAGAATAGTCTTATTCATATCATTACTAACTTACAATGAAGAGTGATACATACCTAACATGCAACAAACATAGACTTGTATACCTGGAGAGCTATACTTCTTCACTTTCATTCTTTGGCGGTATAGTAGTCGTAGTAGATACCATTCATGTAAAAAATATAAAATGATCGTACAGATGAAGAGCCGGGCTACCTCTTGGTATACTTAAAATGCCAAATGTTGCAAATGACAAAACTTGGAGCTTTCATTATGTAACCTTGATATATTCTCTGTCGGTATCCACACTGTTAATGCATATCTATCCAACTCTGATGATATTGATGATTGTTCATCCTTGTCATCTAACGATGCTGTTGCCAATACTTCGTGGGGGATCTCATCTGGAAGATGCGCGTTTTTGGGTTTATGGAAATGAAGAGAGAGGATAGTAACTCCTGTTAGTACATGTGGTTTGCATAGGCAATCATATATAAGCAAAGTAGACACATGAATTCACGCCGCGGACTTTCCTGACCAAAACAATATAAGTCTACCTCCTTCGGGTGTAATATCTACCACCTCCAACTCCTTCTTTTTGTCTTCCTCTTTGGAGGGTAAGAACAATCGTAATTCACCACCATCTTTACCAATATTATAATTTGGGTTTAGGTATAAGATGCATGTTAACTTTCTAATATCACCAACACTAACACCTTGAGGATTATCAATATGTAATGGATACTTGTGTCCTCCTGGTAATGTAACAGCTAGTTTGGCATTAAATGAAGTATTGCTCAATTCTATATTTGATGTAGATGTATCGCATTCATTGATTGCAGAAGGCAAAGTCTGTAACAGTACACTCATATACGTTATGAGATCTGGTGCTGTATAATAATCTTGTCCATCAGGTTCGCAAGCAAATACCCCCTTTTTATCAAATCGTTGAGCCTTGCCATTAACTATCTTTTCACTCCAACTCTGTTCATATCTTCCTTTATTTCGAAGGCTTATAGCTTGTGCACGTATTGTCGATATCATAGACGGGGGTAGGAAGTTAGTTGTGGTATAATATCCATTATTAGTTAACGAAGTAACTATTTCAGGTGCTTGATTGATAATTGTACTTTGCATTTCTTGTGTGTTGATTGTTGGTTCGACGATTTCATCATCATTGTTGGGGGATGAGAAGTATCTTTGTTGTTTGTATGAGTTGCCACAAGCTGAGGCTGGAAAGCGATGCCGTATAGTCTTTCGACTACTGCTAATAGTAATTCTTCTTACATAAGTTGCTATCATAATAGAGGAGCGATGTTTGATATAAAATCAAAATAGCTGCTTTTGAATCTCTCGGGTTATCACGATACTACCGATACTATAACAAACAATTGCTGGATTTGTGGAAGACAATATAAATATCCATAGCACCTAGTTGTGGGGGGGAACTTTAGTAAAAGGTGGAGAGGATACCAAAAATATCTTTAAATCTTCGTCGGTAGTCGGTAACTCATCATGTGAGAGTTGATAGCTGGTATTGCAAACGATATTATTAATAAACCAACAATAATGGCTGTTATATAGATCTTCGGTGGTTTTGATGCTCATATTGCTGGTGTTAGTCACCCGTTGAACTAGATTAGTCTGATCTCGAGATAACAAATTATTGTAGCAATAGCCCCTTCAATAGTTTGTATCCTTTTAGCATCTCGATATCTCCGACGACTGCATATATGGAATTGATCAAAATACAACTACGAAGTTTCCGTGTGGTGGTAATATTGCTACTCAGCGTGTTGTTTTACTTTCACTTATCACTCAGAAAGGACTTAAATGCACAAAGCAAAATTGTACAATTATCTTTAAGACAATCATCGAATAGTAGTACTAAAGAAATACCTGAGCTGGCGCCACGGGATGATGTATCATCAGATTGTCCTTCTATGATGAATGGACGTGGTGTCCCTACATTCAAACGGCGTAATGAGTTGGGCAGGATAATGCAAAGTGAGGAGTTTCGAATTGGTGTTGAGCTAGGAGTTCAGAAAGGACAGTACTCCCAAGTAATCTTAGAAGATTGGTATGATTGTTCAGAATATCATCTTGTAGATTTGTGGGAGCATCAAGGTGAGAACAAGTTATATCTTATTCTAGTATTGGTATTCAATTGGTGGTTACTAATACTAACTTCTTGCTTCGTTGTTCTCCCCAAGAGAATTATATCGATGCAGCAAATGCCGATCAAGCGGAACAGAACAAGTTTTATGAAGAAGCTATAGCCAATACAAACAAATGGAAAGAGAAGATTCACGTCTGTCGTAATTTCACAACAAGCTGTGCTCATAAATATGATGACGAATACTTTGACTTCATATACGTTGATGCGAGACATGACTTTAAGGGAGTATGGGAAGACTTAGTTGCTTATTGGCCCAAATTGAAACCGGGTGGTATTATGGCTGGCCATGACTATGTGACAAATGATTTTGTGAAAAGGACAGGTCAAGATTGGAGTAAGAACTATGATGGTACAATTGATGAAACTGGAACGGTAGTAAAAGGGGCTGTGGATACGTTTGCAGCCTACAATTGTCGACAGGTAACCGTTGCTTATGAAGAGAATAGCAAGTTTCCAACATGGGCAATGAGAAAATGATCTCGTGGGGTCGGGTATGAAGAGATCAAAGCCGGCATCAGGAGAATCTTAGGCTAATAAGTGAATTAGAATACACATAATTAATAGGAAGAACCCCACAACTGCTTACTCTTGAATAGAAGTATTTGAATGATGAAATCTTAAGTCCATCAACATATCAAGTACAAGCTATTTGACTGAAGCAAACCGAGACAGATTGCATTATTTAGAGGATATCCATACATGTGGCAAAAAGATACCCTTGCGGCCCCCAAAATTAGAGTTGGTTGCTATAAATGCTGACGCTATTCCTCCTCTCATTATTACTTGCTTGATAAGCTAATAGGTAATATATATAATATATAATAGAAACCATGATGAGATCACTACTACTCCTATTTGCCATAATTGCAATGGCTACAGCCTTTACACCCACAACAAATCATGCTGTATTACAGAACAACAAACAATCAAATACAAATTATGCACGCACAACAACATCATTGAACATTGATATGGGTGAGCCAGAACGTAAGGCATTAACGCGTGAATCAGAACCTGATGAATTCTTTTCAACTAATACTGATAAGATGAGTGATGAGGATAAGATTCCAATTGCAGTTGCTGGATTAGTTGGTATTAGTCTTCCATTTATTGCAGGCTTAATTGCTCTTTATGCTGCCAAATAAATTATATTGATATGTTAATAAAATATGGAGTATTTATTGGTATTAAAATGAATGAATACTTTGTTAAGGGGTGAGGGATGGTGGTTTAATGAGTGTTTGGGGGAGTTATGAGGTTTTTGGTGCTAGTGTATGAAATTGGGAAGAAGGAGGAAGTTGTAATATACGGCGGTTTCTAAGCTAGGCTTATGGATATTCGATCAATAGATGGCCGGGATGATCAGGAAGACTGTTATTATCAAATATCTTGAGGGGTATATGCAGATATGAATAATAATGTTCAAAGTCTGTTACTTAATTCAAACTACCAATCTCTTTTTGTTTCAACAGCAATCTTCATGTTCGAACTTCTATCTTCTACTAGTATTAACATCTACTATAGGAGCTGAATGATAGTCTCCCCAATCTAACTCATCGTTGTATATACGATACTTTGGCACCCTATCACAAAGCAGTCGCCAAGCTGAGTCGTCAAAAACTTTACCAGTTATTGTTGCAAAATGAAAGGGCTTCCCTTTCTCTGATAACTCTTCAAGTGTTAGCGTTTTGCCCGTCCTTCCATTACATGCCTTCTTGCCGGCCATATGACCTCTGTTGCAATTCTTATCATCATATTCTTTGTCGCTCATATAACGATAATGGTGCAGTAGTAATGCCGAGGATGGTAGCTCTCCGTCACTGGCTCCAGTTTTGCTTACATTTAGAAACTGTGCTTTGTGGATCGCTCCTTTATGCTTTGTAGTTCTGATTAACGCTGGTGCTTTGACCCTAACTGAATGAGCATTTCTCACACCGATAAAGTCCGATGCTTTGACAATTGTTTTTATCACCCCGAAGGGTACCTCATCTCGGTACTGAAATCGTTTCATAACGGGTATAGGACTGTACATACTTTTATTAGCAGAGCCAAATAACATCCAGTTCACCGTTAACGCGCCTCCATACGGGTGAAGATAATCTCCAATCACATCATGTATGGAATTATAATCTCCCTTTGGAACTAGGAACTCATCTCCATCAATATGAGCAAGATAATCAAGACCTTCTGTAATATTTAATGTTCGTTCGGCAGACTTTGTAGGTGATTGATAATTACGAACCATGTTATATTCAACATTTTTACCAAATCTGAGAATACAATCTGTAAAAGCTTTCGCTTGTGGTCCTTGAGATATGACCAGATCTCCCCAATGAATGACATGTACACGCTTATATACTGGATGTGTACGTGTATTTTCATACCAACTTTTAAGATAAAACTCGGGAGAATGATCATATAGATAAATTAACTCTATATCCATTGCAAGTAAATGATAATCGAGCCATTCGTTTAGGTATGCATCCATATCCTTGATAATTGTACATATCCCAATTGTAAAGGTTTGATTATGTTTTGGTAGTGTTGTTGGCTTCTGAATAGCAGCAGGCGGATGAAATGTCATCAATTCTGATTCATCAGAATTTGATATTGATATTGAACTGCAGTTATTATTAACACTAAACAAAACATTGCAAAGAAATAATGCGCAAGCCAATACAAGGAAAATTGTTTGTCCACCACCACTTCTGCTACTACTACTACATATGGCCATATTGATACTATCAGACGGTGCACCGTCTCAATAGTACTACTTAATGTTTTTGTGGCTCTCCTCTACTTGGTCTTGGTGGACATATTAAAAGATTACAGTGATTTTGCAATGCAATTAGAGATGATATGGCTGGGTCGGCGTATACTAAAATATTACAAAGACTGGCAATACACTCAGTAAATAACATACCTAGCTAGGCACAGGGTATGTAGAATATTGTGTGCAGTAATATAAGTACTGAGGCGACATAAAGAAAAGGTATCTCTTTTATGAGAGTTTCTTTAGTTGTGATGCCGCGCCGCATGCACCACCTCGATACCTACAGATTACTCCGGAGTATATTGGACAATGCAACGAACCGTAATACAGGTGGACGACGTATTGATGAAATAATAAGGTTGTGGAGTAGTGTTCGTCCATCATCGTACTTGTAATTTAGAAAAAGAGGAGGATATCAAAGGCATTGCAAAAAATAACTCGGTCACTTACTTTATATCCATTTTACACCCCTGTTACATATCGAAAGTTTTCTACTGATACTACTTCGGTGCATAAAGAATACCTAGATGTCAAGATGGTTTTAAAATTTACTCAATCGGCGACAAGCAGCAGCAGTAGTAGTAGTAGTAAACAACTTGGTCATAGTGGTCGATATCGATTAGTAATAAACATTGCTACAAGTTTGGTACTGAGTGCAATGATAATTGGTTTTTACAATATCGGTGTATGGCTAGGTAGTGCTGGTGTTGAACATATCGAAACATCTCATAAATCAGTAGTTGCTAAAGAACTCGAATCATATGATTGTTTCCAACCATTCCCAAGGCCTGTACTTGGTGAGTATAAGAATTGGCTAATCAATCACATAATAGCAGCAACTATAATAATACTGCTCCCAAAGTCCTCAATGCCGGCTTTCCCAAGTGCGGTTCCACTACCCTCAATGAATTTCTATCACAGAAGATATCTCAGGATAAACAATTAAGTACAATAGGATATAATGTCTCTCATTGGAGATTAAATGAGAGTAATAGAAAGATAAAAGATAATCTGGTTGGTCCTTGTATGACAAATGCAGTGAAGAATAATAATCCACCACTTTCCAGTTGTGGTAACTTTGCGGCGTATACCCAAATGGATAGTGAAAGTACTAGCTGTAATTTCCCCCAGATATCATACCTTAATGAAATCTACAATGAAGAACCTTCGGCAATACTTCTCCTACCATTTAGGAATGTTACCGAGTGGATAAAGAGTATGGAAACATGGCATGGATTGAAAAGTCGTCTTGCAAAGTTTTGTGTATTCCCGGAATATAACTTTACAATAGAAAAGGGAAGAAAAGCAACAGATGAAGAGTTTGAAGATTTGTACTGCAAGCATGTGAAACATATAAGAAAGTTCGTGATTGAACACCCTACGCTAACTCTTGTTGAATATTCAATTGGTGCGGAGAACGTGGGTGATTACTTAGCATCCTTACTTCCACATATGCGATTGACGCCATCCCATTATGGTCACATGAATTGGAAGAACAATAAAGTTACTATGTAAAGCAATTGAACAGCAATCAATACATACAATTAGATAGGACAGAGATTAGAGATATAGAGGTCATTCATACTTAATTGAGGTATTTCTCAACCTCTCTAGAGGCTATTCTACCTAGTATTAGTATTATTACTCACTCATACTCATGGCCGCAGTTTTGCCAAGATGTCACCAGACATCCTCGTCTGATACGTCAAATACTGGATAATGAACTACTCGTGCAAGATCTGGGTTAGATGATACCTTGCTACTTGTAATCTTCTTGTCTCGCATGGGATAGTTGACTCCATATAGAGTTGCATTTTGCAAGTCTGTACTAATCAAGCTTGCCCATCTAATAAATGTTGACTGTATCGTTCCCCACAATCCAGCCTGTGCGTGAGCCAAGAAGCAAAAGTCGTGGATTGATTTCTTTCCACGGATAACTCGGACAGAGAAGGTTGAGTTTTGAAAGGCATGTTTGTATGCTAAGACTCTATCCATATCAGACCTGCCCGACACAAGGGCAACCTTAGACCCATTCGGTAAACTCTCCAAGAGCATCTTTGCAGCATTGTTCGGTCTTAGTTCGGCTCCGCCCCAATGCATATGAAAATTGTTCCTAGACAAATCTTTAATGAATGATCGGTAATGAAATACATTCTCGTCCTTCTCGGGAAATTGAGAACAACATCCACTACTGATCTTTGTTTCATTGTCAAATGCAAAGAATTGTGGCAGCCCTTTGCTGTAAAACTCGTTTATAAGTTGATCAGATGCGTGAACTCTTCCTTCATTACATAGAAATGGCCATGGTTCGTCAGTTGTCCAACCTAAGTTCATTTCTCTAAACAATTCCATGATTGATGGATCGTTTAGCATATCAACATACACCTTCAGAAATGATCGTATACCAACTGATGTACCACTTGTCGTTCGAAGATTTTCTGATAGTTCTAATATGGTATGGTTATCTGTGCATCTTGCCAAGTGCTTGAACCCCTTAAACTGATTGTTCACTTTGTCTTGACATATCTTGCCCTTCTCATTTTGAAACCAATTGCACTCATCAAAGTCTAAATCTTTAAATGATTTCAGACATTTGACATTCTGTGCTGCCGAATCTGCTTTACCAACATTCTGTTTTCTAATATGAAGTGTTAGGTTGAGATTGAATTCCTCGTAGGCAAGTGTTTTCACGGCATAATAGTATGCCAGTGCAGCTAGGTTGTTTCCCATCTCGCCCATCGTTTGAAGCACGAATGTACCAGAAAGAAATGGTTTATTTGTTGTTACATTTGGAGTCGATATGACCATACTGGATGTATTTGTCATTCTAGTGTTGTTTGATGAAGGATAACACTTTGCTCGTGACTGTGTTGACTTATCTTCAACAATGCCTTCTCTGTGCTGTGCAGAGTTATCAGGCACCGCATCACTTTTATTTGTTGCTGCTTCCATCTTCTTATCAGCCTGTGACGGTTGTGTAACTTTTACCCCAACAGAGTGTTTAAATTCCTCTGATTCGTTGCTAATGTCATGCCGTTTGTGATATGGTTCAATTAAACTTGGACATCGATCATACTGATGTACGAGAGCATAAAGTCGACCATCGTTGTTGAAGATACCACCCGTAGTTTGATCGATCTCCCCTTCATAATCTTCCCTATTCGGCGAGGGGTTATGTCGAATCAAAGAATGATCAGAGTCTACTATCTGAACATCTGGTAGCACGTCGTGTATGATTTTCACATGGACAGCAGTGTCTGTTCCTACGTCATGACAACCAGCCTTTACTCTAAGTTCCTTGATAAAAGCGTAAAGATAATCAAGAAGTGCTCTAGTAGTACCTGCAATTACACCACAGCATGTTACCATCTCATCTTCTATTCTCGTTAAATATTCCTCTCCATAACAAGCCCTTATCCACCGCTGATTATGAGGTTGTTCACTGTATTTATAAATCTCAGTATAGACTTGCACACCTTTGTCGGTAATATTAACAAGTTGCTCGAAAGGATCACTATAAAGAGCAATGTCTCTAATATCCGACATTATTACTCGATCGTACTGATTGGAGTAATCACTAAGCCATTTCGTTTGATATACATATCGTCTATGAGCTGGATTAAGACGACTTCTTGAGATGTTCATAAACTCCATATTGGGAGCAACTACTTCATCTGGATCTAATAGAATGACACGAGGGAAACGATGAGTAAGTTCAATCTTAATTGGCTCGGGAAGGTTAACAAACAGTGCAATGTACTGTTGAGGTCCAGGTACTTTCTCATGGAATGCATGTAATGTACGGTAGATTGCCGAAACATTATAATTCAATGCAAAACCAATTAAAAGATCCCTCAATATTTTGTCTTCTTGTATTGTTGTAGTGTTTGTCTCAATAAATAAGCTTGTATTCTTTGTTTCTGTCTCGTTGATATTGGTTCTACTTGCAGAGCTTTTCGATGTAAATAGTTGTACACTGTGATTTGATATTGTTCTCTTTGATGATGATGATGATGATGATATATTCTGGCTAATACTACTATTCTTTTCAGTACTACTACTAATATGATAAGGTGCACCATCATTTGTGAAGTTACTGTTATCAGTTTCACTTGCTATCTGTGTTTGTAGCGCTACTATATCATTATATGTTTTCCTTATTATTGAAGAGTTATTACCAGTTGTATTACTACGTCTCAAATGTATCCCAATGAAGTAATTGGCAGCAATGAAGACTGATAAAGCAAATATTCTTCTAGATTGTACACTCATGTGACAATTTTGTGCTTGCAAATTATTATTATACTTTCAGTAACCAACGAATCAGTACAGAAGATGATACTCAACAACAATTGCACACCCTCTCGATACAGCCTTGCCATCTTCTCTTCTCTTCAACTATAATGTATCAAACTCTACAGCCATTATCTTATATAATATGATCTTAGTTACTACCTATGTGGTTTCATAAACTGAGGTATCCTAAAAAGATACCGCATTAAGAGTTGAATTTTCTGCCAATTTCAGGCCAAGTTTGGCCATCAAGTGGTGGTATGCCATCATGTAGGTGCTACAATAGTGCTTGTTTGGCATTGTATGGGTGTATAACAGTGTGATGAACACTCCCAGCATGATTGTAAGTCCACCCATCATACTTTTACAGCCACATGTTGGCGGGTTTTATGCCTCAGATCAGGAAAAAAATTCGATTTCCTGCCGACTTTCAGGCAATGTTTGGCCATCAAGTGGGGGTATAGCAGCATGTAGGTTGTTGAATAGAGGTTGTTTGGCAATGTATGGGTGTATAACAAGTTGATGAACACTCCCAGCA
>Ga0214477_100111_pt1 | contig 54219 bp, 34 predicted proteins | sample M1_20Mar14CPVII9_FD_165058 | JGI IMG/M metagenome (GOLD analysis project Ga0214477, IMG submission 165058) | Marine eukaryotic communities from Monterey Bay, California, United States - M1_20Mar14CPVII9sort6BwellC16 | ecosystem: Environmental > Aquatic > Marine > Unclassified | place: USA...
TTGTATATGGTGAGTTATCAAAAGAAGATTTCTTTCGTGACTACTATATTCCGGGAAGACCATTTGTCCTACGCCAGTCAGCTCCAGTGGAAGAGGTACGAAACTTTCACAAGCATCGCTTTGAGACTACAGATCGATTCAACCCCAGCAATAAGTTCAGGTAAGTTGAGAACTGCCCTGATTTGATATATGATATTTGTGTTGAGTGAATCTAGATTGAAGAGTAATATGCATTGAAGTACATGTTGACTCACTCTTGTATCCCTTCCTAATCAATATCTTCATCTCAAAACAAAAGAGTGGGCCCTACTGCTTACCCCTCTATTACTGGACAGGAGACATGCCCAAACAAGCAATCTCTTTTAGAATTGGAAGCTACTGCAAAGTGCCTTGATATTCCAGAAATGGCAATGGTTTCTGGTTGGCATCCTACGGAGGAAGATTTGGAAGAATTGTTTCCACAATACGATGGAGACATTCTTGACTCAAAAGGCGGCTTCCAGTCAATTCACAACTGGTTTGGGAAGAATGATGTAAGACTTGGATGGCAAATATTCTTCGGTGGCGATGGTTCAGGTGTGTAGTTATGGTCATATCTTGTGTGTATCTTACTGATTCTTCTCACTTGTGGGGTCTTTCTTCCTGCTGCCAATATAAAAGGGGCCACTTACCATTGGCATGCCGCTGCATTCAATATCTTATATGTTGGCATCAAGGAGTGGAGAATCGCTCCGCCAATCTATCATGGTAAGACTGGAATGGGTGCTCTTCAAGCCGCAAAACAATTAGATGAACATTACACGCTACAATGTGTAAGTGATTTGTGTGTGTACTGAATACTGAGTTTCTTCTTCCATAAGTTATCCATTTCTTTATCTCTCACTTCTTCTTCATTCCCAGGTTCAACAACCAGGCGATCAAGTGTTCTTACCAAATTATTGGGGTCATATGACTATTAATCACGGATTTACAATTGGGGCCGCTGCGATTCTGAATGAAAGTTATCAGCTGGGGATCATTAAGAAGAAGTACACGGCTTTTGAAAAAGAAGTGACTGACCAGCAACCAAAAAAGCAGCAGCCCTCCTTCTTTTTCATACATATCGAAAGTCCGCGTTTGTATAATTTATCATGTGAATTCAAGTGTTTAATATGAAGTCTCGGTGGCATGCCTACTTCATTTGAACTTAGTTCTTGTTTGATTACCTTTGCAAACCTCATGTACTAACAGAAGATAGTATCATCTCTTTATAAACCAAACGCGTATCTTCCAGAACAAATGCGGTGGAACGTCACTTCACCATATGTTAGCAGAACGTTGCCCCGCGGAATTCGTCGAAGGAGAACGGGGGTCTAAGGAGCAGTATCAAAAATTTCATACAACGGCTCATTCATGGATTGAAAAGTATGGACAAGAGGTTTATGATTCAGCATATACATTTGCTGTCGTTCGACATCCACTTGCTCGTCAAGTTTCGAACTTTTTCTTCTTAACTGACAGGTGCCTGAATAAAAGTCTCGCTGTCTGCTATGAACGGAAGATTCCAACTCATGTAGAAGGTGTTGTTATTGCAGAGGCAACTGATGAACAGAAGATTTCAGTGTTTCATGAGTGGTTGGAGAAATTGTATCAAGAATACCCTACCAATTCTCCAGATCATTATAAATTTGGATCGTATGGCCACGGAAATGACAAACATGGGACATTCAATGCTACTCAGACTAGCTGGCTGGTTGATCCTCAAGGTGAATTGGCGGTGAAGAAAGTGTACAAACTTGAAGAACTCTCTGACGAAAGAACTATGACTGAGTTGGCTAATGCTATTCCCTGCTTGAAGAATAGTGAGGGGAATATTTCTTTGAGACACGATAATATCTCTCCTAGTTATCCTCACTATATGCTCTTTGCCGAAAATGCCAATACAAAGAGAATCATGAATGAGGTATATGCCGTTGACTTTCGTAACTTTGGCTATGAGATTTTATGAGCCTTGGATTAATATGTGTAGAGGGAAGTCGAGTAGAGTAACAAACCGTAATGTGCAGAGTAAAAGTATATGTATGTAGATTATCATGTATCATATTGCGTTGACTTATTATTTGTCAACTACATTACATTTACATACCTGCATCACAAATTATTGTTGCTATCTTCATAATCTCCCTTATCCCCCCAATGTAATATTAAAAAGATGTACTCATTTATAATATGCCAAATAACACAACTTCTTGGGCAAGAGTCCTCGATTCTTCATCCTCTGTACATTATTTGATTTTAATAATATATTGACAACACTATTAAGAGATGGTTTCTTGAGCTTATCAATCAGCTTCTTCTTGTTGTTACTCCTTCTCTTGGAATGGGATGACTTCTCCTTGACAGACGTTGTTGCTGGGATTGTTGTACCGTCATTAAGCTTGACGTTGTGAGGATGAGGAGAAGAGGATGTTGGTAAAACAGTAGTGGATGTGTTCACATTCTTACTACTACCCTTGACAGAAACATTCCTTGTATTGTATCGTTTATTACTAGTATTAGCAATATCTCTTCTACGTCGTTGTTGTAGTTTGGCATTATTTATAATTCGCTTTGCTTTTGTGGATGTTGATGATAGTTTTGCATGTGAAGCAGTAGGAGCAACAACTTGACGTACCGCCCTTCTTGCTGTTGGTAGTTGATTCTTCTTCTTCATTGGAGCCGCAGAAGTCGTGACCACTCGAGTACGAGATGAAGAATAATGACCATATTGACTAGTTGCTGTTTGTAACATATTATCTTCTTGTTTCAAAGTAGTAGTATCAGTGTTCAATAGTAGATCATTTTCTTCATTAAGAGGAAGCACTTTATCATTTGAGTCATCTAATGCCGTTGTAAAGTTGTCAGTATATCCACCATTGATCTCTTTGGTACACTCTCCGTCTCCTTTCATACCCAATCCATTATTACATCCCCCCATACTAATAATATCACTATTACCACAAGCATTATTGAATGATAAACTTAATCTACTCAATTTATCATTCATCAATTGTACACTATTATCAACTTTGTTTTTGATATCTTGATATATATTCGTTATTACTTTCCCATCAGTAACATTGGAAGATAACGAAGATACTTCATCGTTATTATAACATAATAATCCTCCAGGAGGGAAAGTTGATGTTGTTTTTGTTGTTTTTGGTAAGTTATCATTAACTGTTGTACTCCATCGTACCTTACGTTTATTACTACTACTACCTTCATCAGAATTGTCATTTGTATTATCAGTCAGTGTATCATCACGAGGAGTATCTTCTCCTCCTACAGTAAATGTTCCTATCGATACTAATGAATTATCATCATCGTCATCTCTTTTCTCAATCATTGATGGTGGTGAATTATAATAATGACTTTTATTATTGAGTCTAGTAGTACTAGCAATGGTTTTGTTCTTAGTAGCTACTCCGACACCAATTGATCCTTGACGTTTCAAGCTTTTGGTAGTAGTAGCAGATCGTACTTGCTCCACTGTAGAGTTATTGTTACTTGGTTTTTGTACCCTATGACTTTTAGCAGTCTCGTTCGTATCATTAATAGTTGTAGAACCACGCATACGTGATAATAGATCTATATTCCTTACCATTATATTGATATATTTTGTATAAGTATCTTGAGTTTGTTGCAATAATTTGCAATGAGATAAAAGATACGGTGTTGTTCACCGGGGGTATCCTCGGATAGTAGCACGTATAGACTTAGAATAGTTCAGATTAGGTATTGAGTAGGATGAAGTACCTATAATACAAAAGAGAATATAACCTAGACTAAACTATCAGCATTAATTGGCGTTATCGACTTGACTCGAGTAATTTCATTTCATTCAACGCCTCACGAAAATTGAGTGTGAGCGATAGCTTTCTAAGGATACCCAAATGAACTTGCCGCCAATACATTATAAAAGAGATTGTACACTTCTAGTTTACAGCTTAGTTTACTTATTGTATCTCCTGTATCTTTCTCGATTCATATGCGAGATTGGGTACTCAAGGAAATGGACGAATTTTCCATTAGCATATAAGTCAAAGCATTTCTTTGTAGTAACCTTTTTTGGTACTGCACCCAATCTTTTCACTGCCTTTGATGTATTGAGGTACTCACGAAAGAATGCAGCGGGAACCCCATACTCTCTCGAAAGATGAAGTCCTTTGACAAGAAGCTTCTGCATCATACCGGCTTCGATAGCAAGATATGGACCATTGAACTCCTCTCCCTTGGCCATACATACAATTCCACGAAGTGTATCGATGACCAGGCAACGTTGTAGCATATCATCAACTGTGAATTGTTTAACCATAATAGTACCACCGACACAAAGCGGTCCATGCACAACAATCATTGCATTACCTTTCATGTAGATGATGATATCATTTGGATGTTCGTATACTGAAGCAACCTTCTCGAAGCCTTGAGATGTAATGATATCATGAAGATTCTCCCGTGTCTTGTCACATGCTAGGTCATTCTTATCCAGCAAAAAGACACAGCCGCTAAGGACACATTTCAAAGCTTCTTGCACAAAGTCTATAATCTCGTCAATTGCATTGTTGAACTGTTTCATGGTGTAGGCTATTGAATACCTCTCTTCGTGAGTCTTGGCATCGGGATTCGCTGGTCCATCGAATGCATCTCGCATCGAGTCAACACCGGTGTATTCTGTTGCAGTTGGCTTGTTGTATACCCTTTCTCGATCATCTTCGTCTTTACAAGGAGGCCAACTCATCATAGCAGCAGTGATAATCCCTCGGAGCTTTGGAAAATGAGCGAAAAGAGGTTCAAGAGCATCCAATGCTTCCATCAACTTGGTTACCATTCCAATGAAGACGGTATCATCCCATTGAAACATCTCGCCAGGCACACTTTGTTCATCTTTGAGCTGTAATGCCATCTCAAGTAGAAGATAAACGATATTCTTCTTGGCACCGAATCGATCACCACCTCGCTCGTGTAACATGATACTCAGTGCACGCTTGATCCAAGGTGGGATGCGGAGATCGTTCTTCACATCATTCATGAGTAGGTCATACAACTTGCAAAGCCCAGCATCCCCTTCAATAGACAGATCTTCTCCGTCTATACGAATGTACATTTCGCCATTCTTCCCCTTGGATAGGTACCAGTCATGACGGCCTCCAAATGAACCAGTCATGCCGTGTTTGTCTTCTTTTTCCTCATTCTCATCTTCTGGTTCGTCGTCGTCATCACTAAACTCTTCTTCTTCTAGTTCATCACCACTAAACTCTTCTTCATCTTCTGATGGTTTGTCTTCACTAAACTCTTCTTCTTCTTCCATTATAGGACTTAATGGCAGAGATGAATCTTTATTGAACTTGAAAGTGTAGACTCCTCCACGTCGACGAGAAGGATTCTTTGTGTTCATCAAATCTACTCTCTTTGCGGTGTCTAACGAAGCAACCTCGTCGAGATTGTAGAGATGCTGTAGTGAAGCTTTGCCATATATCTTGAGTAGATCTCCAAGTGATACGTGGTAGCGGGCGTTCACTGATGATGGGAAAGTATACCCTGGCACTTTAATCTTCTTTCTTGATTTGTTTGATGATGCAGATGATGATACTACTGTTGCTGGAAGCTTGAAGTCTTCAATCTTAACAACTTTATATACTACTTCAGACCAAATTCTTTTCTCCTCGGTCCGTCTAATGATGTTGGTAACAAACACTGTTGTACCTGACTCGAGACGACCTTCGAGTTCCCTAATCATATAGTTTTGGAAGATTGACTTTGCACATTCAATGTTGATGATCTTATCGGGGTTCAAGTTTGAAGTGATTAAATGAGTACTACCCAAATTGAATGATACGGAAGAGGAAGAAGCCGATTCTGACTCGTTGGGTAAAAGCTGCTGTGCTTGTTCACTACCTTGTGCACATAGTTCTTGCCATCTTTTCTTATTCACTTCCTTATCAGTGTGGTTCTTCTTCTCAAGTTGATTGATAATACTTTCCACTTTGGGTAATGTCTGACGGTGAAATGCCTGAACCTCTTCAAATGAAGATAATATACCAGTTGCTTCAATATTTGACATATTATGAGGTATCCAATTGTTGGCCTTATTTTGTACTTGTTTGTTTGTACGTGTTGATACTACTTGTTGGATTGATTTCCAATTGCTATAGCCAAATAGGAAGATACCAAGTAACAATCTTATCTTTTCTTCATCGTCCCACGTACCCGTTCTTGGAGTAGCGACGACCTCTGGTGTAAACTGCATACATTGAAGTAACCATGATGCCATTTGTTTCTTCTTCTCCTCCTTGAGTAACTGTTCATATTGATTGACTGCCGCCTCGTTCCTCTTCCTCTCTGCCTCTTTCCTCTCTGTCTCTTTCCTCTCTGCTTCAAGCAACTGCTTTTGAATCTCTGCTTTAATATGTGGCGGAAAGGAGAATACTCTGTTATCGTGTGATACTGGTGCTGTTGGGTATGTGCGTGATGAAGCTGCTTGATGAGATGCATGATGATGTTGGATCGGATAGCTACCTTGGTGTGGTGATGGGTAGCTGCAATATTGTGGAACACCTTGCCATTGATAATTTGATATAGAATGTTGTGGGGGATGTGGATGACTGTGATGATTTGGTAGCGGTGGGTAATTATATTGAGGGGGGTAACTATATTGATTTGGTGGATAGCGGTAACTATATTGATTTGGTGGATAGCGTGGTTGTTGATATCCATATTGATTCGGCGGTGGATAACTATATCCAAAATGATTCGGCGGTGGATAATATTGATATTGCTGTGGTGGATATTGTGCCACGGGTGCAGAAGTTGATACTAGATTACTGCTTGTCTTCGGTTGTGGTCGTGTATCGTTTGTTGAATCGACTGATTAACATAATAATATATGGGAATTGTGAGATATCGAATAAAACAGGATATATGTTATAAGATACAGCAAACAAAACATATTGCTTACCTTTCTTAGGCGATACTACTCCACCATTATTGAAGGATGGAAGAGCATCTTCATCATCTTCATCTTTATCATATGAACCATTATTACTATCAGGTGCCGGGGATTTATCATCAGTAAATCTTGATATATCTGCATTTACACTGGTAGGAGAAGGGTCATAAACTTCTCTATTACCCTCCACTCCGTTTCCAACACAACTAATATCCACTTTCAAAGTAGTAGTCAAAGTAGTGGTAGTCGTGGATGATTGTGTAGCATTATCCTGTGTTGGTTCATTGGCGGGTGCTGTATCTAATTCACCTAACCCATCAGTGGTATCATTGATAGATTCATTACTACCAATATCATAACTAATACCTCCAGTATCCACATCACCACCACCCTCTGCTTGATCACCACTCTCCACTTCGTTCGGTACACGATCAATTTTCAAAGGTGTACCATCCGCGGGTATACCGGTACGTAATTCAACTAACCCAACATCACCACTACTATCAAATCTAATATCCTCCTTATCATCTTGTGCAGTATAATCATTATCAGATCTCTCATCAGCAGCTAAACTTTCATCCTCATCAGTACCAGAATCAGTATTAGATATTTGTAAACGGCATGTTTCAATATCTTTTAGTAGTGTAGCCAACCCACTATCACCCAAACCTTCATAGTGTTCCACCAGTCCACAATGGGCAATACCATGAACTTCTGTATTTACTTCCTGTCCATGTCCTCCTTGATAATTATCTTGTTGGTCTAGAAGATGTTGGCATTTGCTATTAATCCCAGCATCATCTATATAACATAATAGTCTTGACCTCTCATACTCTGATAATTCCAATAAAGTAGAGGAGATATAAAGTGGTTCTGAATCATCATCATGAGCATATGTATCACGTTGTCGACGATTATCGGTTGCATCATTACCAATCTCACGGTTTGCTTTACTATCTAAAGCTTGTGTAGATTTGGTAGATAGTTTTTTACGTTTGTTGGTTTTATTATTTTTTATATGCGTGGCACTATATACTGCCGTACTACTGCTACCATTAGACAGTGCCGAGGCAGCTCTTCTCTTACGGAATAGAGAGGGCATTGGGTCGGCTTGCTATTGGAGGTCTATTAGATCTTTGTCTCGGCACAGTAGTAATTCCTATGTTGTCAACTCACCAAATTTCTGAGGACCAAATCCGAGACTTGAAATGGCAATTTGGCGATACGACGGTCCCAATAAACTCAACGCATGCTAAATAGACTTCATACCACCCTACCCCAACTCAACAAGAGTACGCTGGCCGCGCCATAGCATCCCAATCGGATTGAAGGTGTCTAGATATGAAGTAGTTATATGTATTGGAGTATTATCGTCTCTAAAAGTTATTAGCTTCAGTAGTATACCAAATAACAATATTATGACTACTTTAACAATGCCCGAACAAACGGAGGCAACAATACCAACATCACCTCAATCGATAAAAACAATGTCACCGCCTTCATCACCACCATCTACAAAAACAACTGCAATGCCACAACAGCAAGTACAAAGTATTGAACGACGGAGTGATACTGCTGCTGTTAGTAGTGACATTTCATCACATGCTGTTCAGTTGGTATCCTCTTCTCAACAACAAAAGAGGGAGGGTCCTCCTTCGTCCTCTAATAATAATAGTACAACTCTAAACACTACATCTGCTACTAGCAATACTACAACAGGCAATAAACAGCAGCAGCAGCAGCAGCAGCAGCAGCAGCAACAACAACAGTCAGTTGAAACAACAAAGAGTAGTTCTTCATCAGAAGTGAAGAAAAGACAACAAAGTAGTAGTAAGCAAAAGCAATTAACAAAGGCACAGAATTATGTATTAGCTTCCAAGTTGGCACATGCACAGCAGTTACAACAGCAAAACCAACCACGACATACTCGATCTAAATCACAGAGTAGTCAGCCTCTTCAACAACAAAAGTCCGGTCAATCCCAACTTACTACTACTAGTAGTAAACCACGGAAGCAACGGATAATAACACCCCAAATGATAGCACGTCGACCTATCGAAACTAAAGGTACCATGATGCGTTCCTCTCATCCTTCCACTACTAAAACCAAAAGCTCTCATTCTAAAACCAGTTGTGGCGATTCAATAGCCGAAAGTGTCGAAACAGATATTACCGAACAAATTACGAATAATAAACAGTCTATTGCTAAACGAAGGAGGGAAGAGAAAATGTTGAAGAAAAAGAAGTATGTTCCTACGTTGGATAAGGTTGATACTTTTGATAATACCTTGGATAATGATGATGTTGAGAATGATGGTGATGTTACCAACACTGGTAGTATCGGAGAAGGTAGTAGTAATAGCAAGGGAGAAGAAAGAAAGTTTATGAAGAGTTTATTCGCAAAGAAGAAGTTAGAGCAGCAGAAGAAGAAGAGTGATAAACGATTTGATAATGCAGTTACTGCTGCCGCCAAGTTATCAAAAGAGACCAAAAATAAGAAAAAGTTGGTTAGTAAGAAGTCTAGTTTGGTAACTGTTGCTGATTATCCGCTGGATACTACTGCTAAGAAAAAGGATACAGCTGACAGTACAGTTGATACCAATAGCAACAACAACAGGGATACGGAAGAAGTAGAAGATGGTATCAACAATATGGAATCAAAGGATAGTCTCAAAACAGAGGGTAGCTTTACATTACTTGATACCAAGAAGTCACCTGGAGTACAGCACCCTACAGGATTGACAACTTCATCACCAGTGAATAAGAAAGAAGCTGTTGAGATTGTACTACCAGAAACTAATTCGGAGGAGAAGAAGGTGGAAAAAGAGTCTACTACTACCAAAGGGCGGAAGGATAAGGAAGAGGTAGCTCATAAGAAGAAGAAGGATATCAAACCAATACGATCTCCTCGATCATCTCCTCGATCGGTATCATCCAAGAAATCTAATAAATTAACAGCTTCCTCCTCTACCAAGGCAAAGAAGATGAAAGATGGACCCTCTACTACTCCATCTACTAAAACAACATCAAATATTGATGCAAAGATTGAACAGAGTAACTCCCGAGTTGGATCACTCAAGAAGGAGTTGTCATTATTAGCACGTCCAGGTATGGATGATGAACAGAAGAAGGATAAAGGTATTGTTGAAACTTATTCACAAGTTGAAAAGGATTCAGAAGTTGATTCAAGATGGGCGCCGGGAAGTGTTATGAGTAATTCATCTAGTATTAGTAGCAAAGGTAATAAGCAGATCAAAAAGAAGACAATCGAGGCTACTACTTCCAATACTGCCGCTGTTAGTAAGAAGAAGAAGACCAAGGTGAAGAAGAATAAACGACTTGGTAATAATAAGAAGAAATCATTCCTGGGTAAGAAATCCAAGGTCATTAAGGAGGAGAGTGAATATGTCTCATATGCAGAAGAGGAGAGAGATGATGTTGAGGCTGATGTAGACCAAAATGAGGAAGAGGATATTGATGACATTTACGAGAGAGATGTGCCAAGTCAACCCAATAGACGACCCCCCGCAAGTCCTGCCATTACCGAACGTGCCACCACAGGAAGACAAACTACCACCAAGAAGAAGCAAACAAATCAATTCGAAGAAGAGGAAGAAGAATCAGCAGAATCAATCTCCATGAAGTCTACACTAAGTGATGCCGACTTCTTTTCTGTCGAGTCACCAATAACAACCGATTCAGAAGCATTCAATTACAAGCCTGGTGTATTCAAACGTACCGCGTCACTTGTCAAGAATCCTGCATTGACATTACGTCATCGTGCTACTACTACTCGGGATGGCAAGGCTGATGAACAGTTGATGAAACGGATGAAACATGGTCGACATGTCGCTCGTGTGGACAATCGTAAGAAGGAGCGTGCACATCGCTTACCACCACCAGCAAAGATTCACAAGAAGCAACATCAGCAGAAGGAGAAGAAGGATGATGATACTGACATCAAGTCGGAGGAGATGGATCAAGTTCAACAACTTCTAGCTCAGGATGATACCATTGAAATTGAAAAGGTGGTAGTTCAGGATGATACACCTGAAGAGACCGACAAAGATGGGGTAGTAGCTGTTGACAATGAGATCATTGAAGTCGACGATGGCATTGCCATCGATGACAAGGCTCATGATGTTGCATGTGGTGCCAATTCACTAATTGAAGAGAATGATGTCATGTTGGAACCTACAGGTACATTCGAGGCAATCGAGTTTGAAGAACATCAATATCAAGTACGATTCCAAGCATCAGGCATTAGTGTTGATTCATCTACTCAAAGGAGGATGAATGAACATTTGAACCCCACGCCTAAGGCCCCTCCTTCAGTGATTCGTACAGTGTCATCAGCGGGAATGATATCAGCGGCTCCATCGAAAGAGATGGCTACACAAACTAGTACTGATCAATATCATGTGGATGTCAATCCTGTTGTTACTTTGACCGAGAGCAATGTTGGTAGTACGAGGAGGAATGTATCCACTGCAAATACAAGCGAGGTTGGTTCCTTTAGTCATATGATGGAGTCAATGGGACTGTTCGGAGCTCAAGTATGCCTAGGGTCATCCAAATTCATGGTCAATTGTGCTGATAGTTGTAGTGACAATCCCAAGGGACCAAAGAAGGCAGCAGAAAGGCTAGTATCGATTGATAGTGATGTAGTAGATCGACTATCACCTCGATCAGCAGAGCCTCGGGGATGTGGAATTATGGCTTCGAACAAAGATCCTGAACAGGAAGCTGCTGGTATCTTTACACGAGCATTGGCAATTGCTCTGAAGAGCCATTGTCAGCCGGATGGAGGCGGAGGACTTGATGAATCAGCTAGATCAGTAGGGGTAATGCCAAAGCAACACTATAATGAGTATGATGAGTATGATGAAGAAGACGATCAAGTTTCATTGCCACGGAATCATCGTCATGTAAAGAAGCAACGTCACAAGGTAGACAGCAGCAATACCATTTATGCTGAAAGTATTGATGGTAGATTCGTTCCGATGAATCAACACAAGAGGAAGAAACGTGTACCAAGAAACATTGCTGTCAAAGGACCTAAAACTAAGAAGCAAACTCATCATCGTGGTCAGGAGATGTTGCAGCAACATCACGAGGAGGAATCTGAAGAATCGTCTGCACAACAAGAACAGGGAAAGGGGTACGAGGAGACAATTGAGTTAACAAGGACAACTAGTAGCAAGGGAAAGAAGAAGGGGATTAAAGGATTCCTAAACAAGCTGTCGAAGGTTAGGTTGGGACTGTTGTATGAAGTGTGAGAAGAAACAAGACATGTTATTATATGTATGTTGTGATGTCTGGTGTAATGTAATAGTATAAACAAATGTGATCAGTTGTGAACCATCTGTCTTCCCAACGGCATCCTAGTTTCTACCTTGCTTCTTCATCTCAATATAAAGATTTAGCATGACATGTATACTATCGATTAACGACCCATCATCATACACAGGTATACCAAGGAGCATACACATCATTTTACTATATTCTTGAACATTCAGGTCAATATCTGCATTTGGAATCTCGAGAGTTCCATTCCTAAGCTCCTCGTTGATATCCTTTGGCCAAGCTTGGAGAAGTTCCTGTACATCGGGCATCTTATTCTGATACTTCACTTCGGGTTTAGGCTGCTCGTTTGCTACTGTATGGTCCTCAGCATGAATCTCCTCCACGCTTTGTATCCATTGGTTAATCTCATTCGTATGCTGCGTAACATTACTTACACTTCGTACAACATTGTTCGTCTTACCACCGCCACGACCCGAGTTTCTAAACTGAAGCTCGAGGACGGCAGGATTACTCTGTTTGGATGGGATGGCTTCATCTAAAATAATTGTCCCAACACCATCATCAACACCATCTGGTCGAGGGATCTTTATCATTGGGTCCGGAGAACCTACCGAGCAAACATATGGCGGCATGAAGCATTGTAGAGGCGTGTTAATCTCAAGTTCCACCGGTTCATAGGCATCAATGTAGGTAAAGAGTTCTTTGATCTCGTCCGATACTGGAAGTTGACTGTCGTCTACAACGACTGTTTTAGCATTGGCATTGTTTACAGGTGAAGATGTACTGTCATTGTCATTCTTATTAGAAGCATTGGATGCCGGTGAATACATTGACGGAAGTTGGATGCTTCTTCTTTGTTTGTCATTGACACTGATATCAGACGACTCATGAGACGAATCATCATTTCCAAGGCCGAACCTATTCATATTGGTTAGTTTGCGGCTCAATGAGGGCTTGCAGAATAAAGCTTGGGTGAGAACGTTTAAATATGGACTGAGTGGACTTCTGTATTCCACGTGTAATCTAGAAAGAGGGCGAGTTGGGTTAGAACCAACCATAATCTTTGATAAACATTGATAACACTGTAATATACTATTGATAATACTACTAATGATTCTATAACACCAGACAGTTAATATTTGATTGGATTAACAGTCTCGGCATGTTCTAATGTCGAGTGTATCGAGAAAGATGTAATTGATATTGAAAAATTGCAAACATCACACATCACATCAAACATCACTTTTAGTGACGTCACTGGATGAGGAAGGTTGTTCTGTTGTTATAGGAAAATAGGAAGAGGTGTAATGCGTTTAGTATTCACCAGAATAATTGCCCTGATACGGGGAGGTATCGGATAAGGGCGGGTGCACAGGTGTTTCGCGATTAGCGTCACCTTATAAATATTGATAGCCCAGACACGTACTTGGTGTGTCGGATAGGAAGGGCAAGTGCACGGTGTTATGCGGTTAGCGTACGCCATAATATAATATGAATAGCCCAGACACATATTTGGCGTGTCGGATAGGAAGGGCAGGTGCACGGTGTTATGCGGTTAGCATACGCCATAATATAATATGAATAGCCCAGACACATATTTGGCGTGTCGGATAGGAAGGGCAGGTGCACGGTGTTATGCAGTTAGCATACACCAAATATATACGAATAGCCCAGACACGTACTTGGTGTGTCGGATAGGAAGGGCAAGTGCACGGTGTTATGCGGTTAGCATACGCCATATAATATAATTGATAATAAATGATACGGGGAGGTATCATTCTGATGCGGGGAGGTATCAGGGGTGCACGAGTGTTACGCGGTTAGCGTACGCCATATAATATAATTGATAATAAATGATACGGGGAGGTATCATTCTGATGCGGGGAGGTATCAGGGGTGCACGAGTGTTACGTGGTTAGCGTACGCCATATAATATAATTGATAATAAATGATACGGGGAGGTATCATTCTGATACGGGGAGGTATCAGGGGTGCACGAGTGTATGCGGTTAGCGTCACTCATATGATATAGAGAATAAAAGTATATAATATTGATGATAAAATGCCAGATACTGGGATAGGGTATCGGGATGGCAGTGAGGGTGTTGTTATTGTTACACACCAAATGTAATATTGAGAAACCTTTGTGGTTTATTGTAGCGGCGGCAGCTGTTGCTGCGCTGGACCCCTAATGAAGATTGGGGAAGTTTGTGCAACTATTTGTTTAAATGTTCCTTAAATGTTGCTATTCTATAAGGGTAATAAGAAGGATGCGGTACCTCAGGATCAACTCGGTGGCAGATGGCGAGATCGGAACCCACTAGTATGCTCCCACCTTAGCTGCTTGTTGGACCTACGACGCCTCTCATCTGTTTTTGTAGGTGGAATATGAGGTTGTTATGTGCATTGTCGTACACCGCTAATATACTTTTCCCCCAAGAAGATGATATGTAATGTAATGGAAAAGGGGAATAATGGAACTGTCGATATACAGTTATTATATGGCCAAGTGCCACATATTCTGAGTGATAAGACCGAAATGTGAAGCGGCACCACAATATTGACCCGCAGGAACGGGCAAGGGTAAGAGATTGATGAATTATATTCCTCGTCACTTAGACGATGTATCAAGGAAGAGTCTAGAGCTATTGAGCTACTTATGACACTCTGCAGTCTCTAAGATAGACTTGCAACTTCGAATGAATGAATACAGCGTTGAACATTGCTGAAACAATATATAACTTTTGGTGTCCATTCAGGGACGTAATTGAAAGATTGGCTTTTGAGCCGTACTACTCTGTAGTCTATCAGATATAACAGAGATTGAGACTTGCAATTGTAGAGTATGCTTGCCATTTGGGGCAGGGGTGAAATGAAATGAAACGAGAATAACTTGCCATTTGGGGCAGGGGTGAAATGAGAATAACTTGCGTTTATAGCAGTTATATGAGACGGCCGTAGTGCCTTCTAAATGAATGATAAGATGGCCGTAGTGCCTTATAACTCGTTGATATGAAATGAATGAGAGTAACTTGCGTTTAAAGCAGTTATTGATATTGTGAAATGGATGATAAAACGGCCATAGTGCCTTAAAACTTATTGAAATAATATGCCGCTGTGGTATAATAGCATAAACACAGCCCTTGTGGCGGGTTTGAGGGACATTGCTTGGGTCTCTCTCTCTTATTTGTACTTATTTAGGTGCAGTAGAAATGACAGGTGATAAGGCCATGAATTGATATTGGTAAAAGGTATATGGAACCCCCAGGTTTGATGACGTATGAATATGCATCAACAAGAGACCTTCATAGTGTCATCCCCCATTGGTAGAATCCCGCAGCACGATAGATATTGAATATGAGGTTTGGTACCTCAAGAAAAGGGTTGAATACTATCAACTCCGAGCTTATATGAATGAATGTAATGAGGTGCCGAATGGCACGGAGATCTACATTAACTATAAGAGACTATCAGTTTTCATGTATAATATAGAAATATTATACGGAGGAGAAAACTCCATTTGGTAGAATAGATAGGACCCCTTTAGAACATTGTCTGTCTGTCCAAAAATTGGTAGTTGGTCTTGGTCATGGTCAAAACAAAACCAAGTAATATAGCAATTCGACAACAAAATCAACAATCAAAGTAAATGGAGAGTCCTTTAATCTACGACGACCTAGAAGATGGCCAGTTGAAGGCTCAATTCGAGAGTTTGGTCCACTGTATGAGGACCATACAAAACATGACTGAAGAAGAAATAATAGCTTTCTTGGAACGTATTCGTCAGGAAGTTACTACAACACCTAATCTTGTAAGAATTCTTACCACGACGAACATAAGTATTCTAAACATTGGTCTATATGCTGGTAGTAGGCTCGATTCCGAGGCGTCCAAGCCTTTTCTTCAGTTTCTGATTGATACCAACCCATCAGCTCTTTTATGGCAAAAAGGTGACTATGGTGACGATCATTACCCTATCAACATTATATCTAGCCACCCACAAGTCTGTACATTGATGCCTTGGATTGCTACTAATCATCAGTGGGTTCTAGATCATGAGAATATTGTTGATAAGCCACCCTTGTTTGTATTGATTAGACTATTACAATCAAGTACAGAAAGAGGCATTGCTGAAATTATCCGACAATTCATTGATATTTATCCTCGAAGTCTAACTCAAAAGAACTCTGATGGGCTTATACCTCTTCATTTGATTATTATAAATCCAGGATGTGCGGTAGCGCTTGTTAAGAGGATGGTGGAGCTATGCCCTAGTAGTATGATGATCAAAACACATAACGGGCTTGCCCCACTTCATGTTGTTTGTGGTTATGTGGCAAGGAATCCGGGAGATTATAAAGAGATATGCAAGTATCTAATATCTAAATTCCCCGAGTCCGTTAAGTGTACCATTGATGATGGGGATCGGAATTCACTACCGATTCACTTACTTGTTACAAGTTGTTAACATCAAGCAGTTCGGGAAGTTATTGTATGTTTGTTGAGGGCATATCCCGAGTCTTATGATATACAAGTTAGAGGAGTTAGAGGGTCTGCACCAAGTTCTTTCCCGTTCATTCAACACGCTAATTCTCTATTGGTTGAAGAGAGGGCACTACAAGATAACATTGCTCAATTAAAATCGATAATGGGAGCGTTTGATAATGCAGTGAAATGTACCAGAGAAGATTTAATAAAGTCTACCTGCACTGTCTTTCATAGTTGGGTTGTTTCGTCTATTCAAAGAATTGAATCCAAGATTGAACTCAATTTATCTCTAATACAACAAGCATGTGATACCAAAAACAAAAGGATCTTGTCAAATCCGTCAAGCAAATTACTGCTTCAGGCAGGGTGAGAATCAAAAACAATAATGAGGTTGGAGAGGAATTGATGGAGTTACGGTTAAGTTTACGATTTACTCTTGGAATGTAAATACTTGAAATATTTAGACCGAATGACTGTAGCACTTGTGGCGTCTTAATTCTTAAGTACATCTTAACCAACACATACATGTAACAACAACACAATCACACAATCTTCATTTATTTACGCATCCTTCGTCAATGTTCGGTACAAGTCCTTCAAGTTTACATTACTCCGATTGTTAACATTGAATACCTCATCATAGTATGATCTGATCTTTACCCACTCTCCAGTACCAAACCTCTCGACACCCATTAGGAGTGTATCCTTCTCTTCCTTTGAGTAAGCAATCCTTTTTTGTTTCTTCTTCTGCTGAACTGGTGGCGATGATGATTCATCAGAATCGGAATCATATATATGAAGTGCCTTCTTCTTCTGTTTGGGTGCTCTCTTTTTAGAACCCTTCTTGTTGCGCTTGACTTTGATCACATCATCATCCGAATCAAAGTTTACTTCTTCCCTGAGAGCTGTTTTGGAAGCGGTTGATTTGGTTGATTTTAACTTGTCTTTGCTGGCTTGACCGGTTAAATCCTTGAAGTAGCCAATCTTGCTCTCGTCAATGCTATCATCCACATTATAATAATAATCAGGTCTCACGAATATAGAGACACCTCTAGATATTTGATGAACATTATCCACTTTTCGAAAAACACCGCATTGTTTATACTTCTCCAATTCAGGCCCGATGATGGTTATACCTCGTGCTGTATATTTTTCAAAGCGACTGACGTAACGTTCAACCACCTCATTATGAAAACAAACAGCTGTCTTGTAGTTGCAGATGGTACATCGTCTCCCTGGCTGGCACAGGTTCCGATTGTAACCTTGTCTCAAAAGCTCAAGAGAAGCTTTTAATATTAAATGACATTTGATATTACACACAAGACGAAGGAATGATATGTCCTTTGTCGGGTATGTAAAAGGGAAGACTGGCCACCTGTCCTCAGATAAGAATACATTTGGCTGGAGGATGTCAATAGCAGAACGTAAAAGCATAGTTGCAGCACTAGGGCTATGGCCGTTCTTGAGCATTCGTTTATGAAGACGCATCTCGTGAACAACTTCGTGAAGACACCTATTAGCCTGTTTATATAAATTGTCGATATACTGTACAATGATCCTGTTACCAATGGTACTTTGAAGTGTTGTTTTGCGTGCAAACGACAGCTCGGGGTCGGGCACTACCCAATCATTACCTCCATAAAAGGATACCCCACAAATAGTCAAATCAAAGTTGTCAATTGCATCTTGTGGTGTTCGTCCAGGCTTGATGTGACAATAATCAAGAATGTAAAAGAAAGGCGACAATGGTGAACAAACTTTTCATAGATGTTTACAATATGACATCAGACTTACCTTCATTACAATCAAATCTATATTGCATATCCTATCCTTGTTTCGTTTAAATTTTCTGTAGGGAATATCATTTCCATCACTGGTAGTTAATTTGAGCTTGCTATTCATATTAAGTCCCAATACTGTACCATTCTCAATTGTTTGATCTTTGTAAGCACTTCGTCTTTGTTTTGTTTCTATGTTATAGTAAAACTCGACATGACTAATCGGTTCACAGTTGTGTAATTTACATTCATGAAATTGGGTATCTCCCAATGATGTGTACGTCTAAACAAGCTAGTTAGTAGCACCCAACGAGGCAAATGAATACTATTTTGAATCAATTAAAGAACTTACTTACCTCAGAGTATCCACCGAAGATCTGATTCACTTCTTTCCCTAATAACCAAGATCGAACAAATGGAGCAGATTCAGAGGTACAGTATATGTCCAAATCGGATTCATCCCACTGCGAACCAACGATTGCCTGTACACAAGCACTGCCACTGTAGGGTGGGCGTAAGAATGGTAACGATAAGAACACATGATAGTACGACTACACAAAGAGCCATACAGACAATGCACTGACCTAATACATACAGAATGGGGAGTTGGCAATTTACTAGTCATCAATGTGAAAGATTGCAGCGGGTCAGAGCATTTGAATTTTGTATTCCCCTTCTTCAGTGTGACGAGTAAGCTGCTACTGAGAGATTTGGACATGGTAGTAGTGGAGAACGAATGGTAAAGTGGTAGATCACAGATGATATAGGGTGGCACAAATATTAAAATATTGTCTTATTTAGTTTTGTGACAACATGCAATCGTAACAGTGATATTTATTCCCGTGCCAGGAAGATTTGTCACCTATCGCCAGGGTTAGTGGAAAGGCCGTTGAATAAGGTCAAATAATAATAGCTCTTTGAATGACAGGAGAATTGCAACAATTAAATGATGCACGAGAGGTATCACAAGTTGATGAAGGTGATATCGGCGATTCTATATCTATGAATGACATTCCATTTGGTCCATATCCCTCGCCACTCTTCTATGATGAGGAGAATAATTCGTCCTGTACGAGTTCTTCTTCTTGTGATAGCGATAGTAGTGATGGTGAAGAAGTATCATCAAAAATAAACTATCCTACCAACACCGATATGATAAGGATGCCAATCAAGACAACAACAGGTCGATTCGATCTATTCAATACGACAATTGAAGATGTAAAGGACGAAGTATTTAATCAGTTTGGACTGTATCCGTCTCAGTATATCTTGAAGGCAGGATACAAAGTTTTAGCAAAAGACAATTGCTTACTCTCCGATTATAACATGCAAGAGAACGACACACTTGATATTGTACTACGAGCCAATCATCATCTACTCGGTGGTACTTATAACTCTACTTCCGAAGAAATGGCAGTAGAGGAGAAGAGTGCCTCCCACATGCTCTGATAATGATGTACGAGTAACACATGCAATAGCAAGAGATGTAATGATGCTATATGCTGTAATGAAAGTGAACTCCCAAGTCCACCTCGGATTAAAAGAACAAAGAGATCGTCATCTCCCCTGTCAAACATGGCTGATAAACGAGAACAATGTATTAAGCATACTTATTATTGAGCATCATGTCTAGATTAGGTATTCTTATTCAATCAATTAAAGTAGTATTGATTGAAATAGAATCTCCCTTCTTTATTTTACATACACGTACTAAATGTGACAAGATATGGATAAGGCAAGCAACAGATTAACATTCAAACTCGAAGTCACTAAACTGTTCCTTTTCAGACATTTCAGACAAACAAATCACTAACACTTCCTTTTCAATTCTTTATTTGCCCTAATCGCATTTCTTTGACGTCGCTGAGCGAGGCTCCTCATATCAACAAGGAGTGAACCGGCCCAATTGACAGCAGTTTGTTCGACCTCGTTCATCTCTTCCCATTCCAACTCTGTTTGTTCTGAAATCAAGACTTTACTGCCGTACCCGAAATTGTCGATCGCATCGATGCTAAGCAAGAAGTGCAATAGACTGTGGAATGTCACGCCTAACTTGACTTCAACAGACCTCTTTGTTTCGAGTAATTGTTTTCCGGGTATCTTCCCGTTTGGCTTAAACAATCGACTTAGTTTCTTCTTGCGCATCGATGAATTGGGTTCCACACCATGCCATTTCTCATATTGTAGCAATACAGTCTTTCCCGGAGTCTGGTTGTTTATCATCAGATCCCAAAATGATGGATAATACCTGGCAATTGCCTCTAAATTAGTGTCAAGGATACCGAGGTTGCAATTCATCGTCGAACTAGCAGTTTGCATTGATGAGCTTTCAGAAGAGTCGTCAAAGTCGAACTTATCGATTGTGAATTGTTCAGGAGAAGCAACAGAGATACCCTCGTTGCAGATACCTGATGCCTCGAGAGTATCATCAGGAGATGCAGCAGAGACCTCGTTACAGATACTTAATGCCTCGAGAGTATCATCAGGAGATGCAACAGAGATACCCTCGTTGCAGATACCTAATGCCTCGAAAGATGATATCTCTTTTATCAAATTGCACATCATCTGTTCATGTCTGGAATGGGGATTCAAATCAGCTTCACACACACTAGCAGCATCGGTGCTTTCTTCAGTATCTGTTGTGTCTTGGCCATCTTCAGTGGTACCAGCAGGATTACGAGGAGACAGATTGGCTTCTTTCTGTGTCTGATCTTCGTCTTGCAATGTGGCAGTAGAATTGGATGAATTGACATCTACCTTGGCAACGTTGGCAGATTCAATATCAGGATCATGAGATGATTCGGTGGACTTGGCTGTTGTATCTTGTGACGAATCAATTTCATCGACGGTAGCTTGGAGTTCAGTAAGCGTCTTCTTCCCCTTAGCTTGCCTAGCGCTGGTCTGAACTAACAGCGTCAGTTAGTATCATCATCTTGTCAAACTTTTTTGGCCATCAACCTCCATCAACTAACTTTGATACGATCCCATCGGCATGTAGTTACTTTATTATCGCCAATCAATGATCTGCCGTGAAGAAATTTGAAAATATTGCTCTTCTTAATAACCAACAATATGATGTGACGACGCGTTGACGACGGCGGCGAGATATGTTTTGCAATGTTTTTCTTTGGACGGTAGTTGATATATTTTTCTACAATCAACCGATGGTGTTTAGATATTGTAATAACAACAACTTAGATATCGTCGTATATACGCTACATCAATTGCTAAATCAATTGCTAATGACGATGATGATGAGATACGACGATGAGATACGATGATGAATTGCAAAGACAAGTACGATGACAATATTATGCTGACGACGACGATAATGACATACGATAAAGCAATTGCAAAGGTATTATAGTTTGTTGATGTATTATCATCAAGCAGAAGACATTGCAACATTCAACAATCAACCGAGGGTGTTCTATGTTTATGTTATATGAATATGGTAAGTGTTGCTATCACTCTCTGCCGCTTGCATATCTATTCTCACTACATGTATGCCGATTGTTATATTAACCATGGAAATAGATTTCAAGATCAGTGGGAGGAGATAAAACAATAAAAGATGTAATTGAAGTCATTATACTCGTATTGGATATGATGATACAGAAGAGTAGGCGAGGTTCATTCTTCAACAAATAACACAACAATATGCAGTAATAAATCTTCATTGACATCCCGGGCTCCCTGATTTAGCGCAACTTGCACGAAGTGCAAGTGAGTGCTGAATCCGAGAGAGCACGGATCGACAGGAAGACCAGCACATAAGAGGAAAATATGATTAGAAATTAACAATAAAAATGAATAATATATACATCATAAGCCTTTTAGATTGCTAACATATCAAGACAATATTTTGGTAGCAAAGATACTTTCTAAGTTTGGTGTATCAGATATAGTAGTTAGCGGCCGTACATCAACCTATCACTATTACTGTTCACTAGGATATCTAGGTATATCTTGATGTTGTAATTGAGAGGCAATGGCATAATCCGCATTATGTTTGTGCTACATCGTCGTATTTGAGATAAAGATGTGGAGTATCCTAAAGGATACCTCTTCAGAATGGCCATCTTTCTATTACAGAAGTCGCAGATGCCGCAAAGAGGCCTTCCTCTTATCATTGCACATCATATTACGTAACAAATACTAGTTACCATCATGATCAGTCCAGATTTTATGTATAATAAGCATCGGCATCTCATGTCAAGAGAAGAGCTGGAAGAGGAAGATCATGTAGATACACCGAAAGAAATACCAACACACTCATTGATACTTCGATGTTGGATACTTGATGGCAAGATTGATGGCAAAGAAGTAGATAACAATGATACTTCACCTCCAATTCGAATACAACGACAAAAGATAATAAACACATTACATCATTTTGGTGGCTGCGTTGATAGTAATGGTGTGCCTCTACGACCATCGCCAATTGCTAAATACAAAGAACAGTTTGAGAATCGACCACCGGCACTTGGTGCAACTCCTCAATTATTAGCTGAACTAAGAGCACATAATGCAAAATTGCCATTGGGAGGCGTTCAACAACGTATGTTATTCCAATCTTTGCGTGATCAAATGTTACGACAGCTAATCTCGTGTGATGGTGCTAAATGTATGGCTGATTTAGTTGACATATTGCAGAAAGAGATGGAGAGCGGTATACCTTCACCCATTCCAGATTGGTATACATTCTCAACTGCACCAGCTGGGGGGAAGATTGGATATGATCGATGCAGCAATTGGCTGGGAAAATGTTACCGTACTGAGAAACATGATAAGCCACAATTCTCTCGCTGTTCGGCATGTAAGATGGCAGTATATTGTTCACGTGAATGCCAAGAATACGATTGGAATGCGAGACATAAGAAGGTGTGCAAACATGTGGCAAAGGAACGAAAGTGTATGAAAGATCTCAGTGCTTTATTTGGAGATGCTTAACATAGGAGAATACTCTGTTACTTCTTTGTATAGATAAAGATAAAAAGATACCTAGAAGAAATGACAGCTTGAACATAGACCATGAAAACTGCCGGCTAGACCTAGCCACTTGTCCAGGAGATGATAGGATATGATAAAGTCTCAACCGATCAGAAACAGATGATACTTGTTGAATCAGCATGCCGCTTAGGGGCAGAATGATATGTAAACGTCAAGCCGTTCTCACAAGACATAGTAATATAACTTGACAAGTTTTGTCAAACATCGTACGAGGTGGGTATGAACATATTATCATACATCGTACAAGGTAGGGTATGAACACAGACACAGTCATAAGATACAAGCTTAGGTATCTGGTATCTACTAATATGGAAGGAGGTCTGCTTTATGATAGACCCTTAAATGACAAGAATATACTAAATGCCTCGCATGAAGGAAAGAGAGCATATACTAAGGATATGAATTCCTAATGGAATAGAGAAAGAGGTGATAGATACGATCACTGTGTTGGAAAATGATAACAGTATTGGTATAGGATGTCATGTATGATAAATGGACGAATATAGAAAGGTCCGTGCACGTGAATTGTAATGACACGGTAGGTCAATATCAGACCAATGAGAGATTGTCACATAGATAGAAGAACATGACAATGACAATAATTTACTCGTGAAAGTGAAAGTTATGAGATAATGGACGAGCCGTACACATCTCATTGAGATATTCGTGTGGATATATAACCACGGAAGTCATATAATAGCTGCTAAGGCAGACGAAAGAAGATACAACATATAATATGATATGAACATGATATGGTTTATATGAGGTACAAGGAGGGATAACGATGGGATACCTATCTTATCTAATGGAATGACACGTTTATCAGCACAGTTGATAACGAAATGGCAATGGTATGAGGATGGACTAGAAGTGCCACCTGTTTATACAAGGATATGGATATGATCCATACTGATAAGGATATGGACAACGATCTACTATTACAGACATCTTTTGATATGCACAATCAGCCGAGGCAGTAGAAAAGAATCCTCGAGCAGTATGAGCAATAGCTAGAGAGCAGTAGGCAGTATGTATTCAATTTGCAACTTGATGTATGCTACGAAATATGGCCAAGAATATGATAGGATATGGTCAAGAATATAATAGGCTGTAGGTAATGGATTGAATTGGAAACTGGAATAATATAATGATATGATGAGTTCATCAGTGAACAAACGGCAATGCCAATATAAGGCGGCAATAATAGACATATGATATGTCATGAGTCGATACCGAGTGCCAATTACCTCTGCTTAATGCAAGGAGATAACTGATAACTGTACAATACGATATGATCGGACAACCTAATAAGGTATTGTCATCGACGTATAATAAAACAATGGCTATGGATAAGTAATGATATAGACAATGGCTATGCAAACACCACATATCGAATACTTGTGAGTGAATAAGAGAAAAGGAAAAGACAATAACTAAATCGTTAAGCCTGTTGTTGGAAGGACACAACTAGTCGGTAGGAAGATATGGAAGTATCAGGAGATATGACAATGAATAAGTGGAATAAGTATACTAAGTCGAAAGGAAGAGTATCTGATATGTTTCAGACGCGGACAATTAGAAGTATAATGATCCATAACGGATGCACAATCAAACTTTGCTCCGCAGACAATACAATGGTGTTTACACGATTAGTGTTCACCGGATACGAATATACCCAAGAAATGTTTATAGACTGTATCCACTATAATGTGGAGGCTGATACTTTGAGGAATGTTTTGATAATCAAGGCTCAAGGGTGTTGATACGCTAGTACTTGCCAAATGAATAACCCGAATACATACAAGAGATATTCTGATTTGTGGCACGAGGATGATGTCATACTTGTGTGAAACGCCATATATAAAGTTACACATGTATTGTGAGAATTGAAGCCAATGATATTTGGTTTACAAAGGCCGTGAAGATGTAATCGTGATATGCACACGGCAAGTACATGTAGAAAAGTATTGGATGCTAGGCGATAAGGCACGCCAAGGTCCTTTGATAGGATGGTGGACTGGTATGTTGTGTTTGTTGCAGGAGCACAATTCACGAATGTAAAGGTAGGTATGAACATACCTTCGATTTATAGTCAACGGGGACATTTTACTTGTCATATGGAAAGTGTTGACTGGAATATGAATGTTAGAGTCGATACCATAAGGACTCTTAACCACTAGATTGTCTAGAAGACGATAACCCGAGTATAGATTGACTACTATGAGCTCAAAGACTCATTGTAGTGTGGACAGGGTACATAAGATATATGTCAATGTGTCAGATCAAATCAAGTCAGGATGATAACAGTTCACTAGATGAACGAGATAATGCGAACATGTAATGAGATATAATGCATTGGTATAAGCATCGAGTCAACGGGGACTCCTTTAGAAGTTAGATGAGTAAGGGACTGAGTACTATTAAGTACTATTATGGAAAAGCTCGATAATATGGGATCAATTGGTATCACAACATGATATGAAGCCGTATATGAGAGATATAGAATTGATATGAGTTCGTGTAATATACGAAGACATAGAGTCTCGTATGTATAAGAATATGGGTTCAGGGAAGAGATGAACTTAGGCGTTAGTAATTGAATGGAGCACACGTTGTGAGCCTATTGTGGGCTTTAGCTCGAATACACACATTGTATCATATGAATTGATAAGGATCGTCCTTAAAGGAGAAGACTATGTATAATGAATACAAGGAATGATATCGACTCTGTATGTCACAGACTCGCTTGTCAATATTGGAATCAAACGCAACACAGAAGATATGAATTGATAGAGGAAACTACTCTATCCCTGTAGCACAAGAGCTTAGATAGTAGAACACTAGAGCTTAGATATGTGTATCACGACGTAAAGGCAAGTGATACGGCACACGGGGACTGAAACCGAATGATAAATATTGTTATGTCGACTCAGTATCGACTATCGACTAGGTGTTGTTAACGTACAACAACTTCTGACGAGTATCAACAAAAATACGGCAAAGTGAATAGTGTATGACGCCACGAAACAATTTAAGCACGAAGTCTCACGAGGACAGTATTGAGAGATTAGGATGATGCGCCGAATCACTTCCCTAATGAGCAATGGACTCAACTGCAGTGAGCAGTGGTTGGATTGACTTACTGCAGTCTAAGGCATGCCAAATAGAAACAATTAGATAGAAAGGCAAATTTGAATGGACGATGACAGTATTGTATCAATCGTCGGTCAACAAAGGAAGGATGAATATACAAAGAAGTATAAATACAAATAATCTCATGGTCTAGGAATGAGATGGAACAGAAATGGACTAGAGGAGTATTGGCCAGAAGATCCCTAAGCCGTTACACATAGCTGAAATAGACAGGCCAGCATTTGGATATGCTGAGGAGTATGATAATGAAACGGAATTGTATTTAGATTGTGAATCAGAATCAAATGGACGAGATGTCTAAAGGTTAGATTGGTATCATTAGAGATGATTAGTCACTTATTGTAGACTGTAAGAAGCAACAAGATACCCTAGGTTAGAGGTATGGTGATAAGTAAGTTCAAGAAGGATCGTGGTCGAAGGTTTGATTTTACCACAAGTTAATATGAATCAAGGAGAGGATTCAAATGGAACAATCGGATATGTAGTATAGATCAGATTCGATTTAGAATGCTAATCGGTGTATCCGAAGTCGAACACAAGGTTAAGAATAGAAGAATCAATGGTGATTTGATTTAAGATTGTGGATTAGGGCTTCGAGCTTGAACCACAAGTACAAGGATTAAGGATGATATGATAGGGAGGATTGTGGAGTAGATGGAACTCGAACCACAATCAACAGTTATGATATGTCAGTGGATTAGAGTCAGGATGTACTCGAACCACTGAATGGAAGGATTAGCACGGATTAGAGTTCACGAGCTTGAACCATGCACCGAAGGGAATGTAATTGATCAAGGGCAACAATGCCCTGATGCTTAAGTTGAAATCGACTATATTGTGACTTGGATATTCCCGAGTCCACATTGTTCAAGGAGGCGAGACCTTCATGAATCATTCATAGATGTTAGATATTGTATTATATTTGTACGAAATGGAACTGGTTGAAACCATTACCATCTCGCGGGGACCGTTTAAATATGGACTGAGTGGACTTCTGTATTCCACGTGTAATCTAGAAAGAGGGCGAGTTGGGTTAGAACCAACCATAATCTTTGATAAACATTGATAACACTGTAATATACTATTGATAATACTACTAATGATTCTATAACACCAGACAGTTAATATTTGATTGAGAAGGGGCTGCAAGCTGACGTATTTGTAATTGTTATTAGTTGAGACAGACAAAGGTTACAACAACTTTGTGATTGTGTGTGAAATGAGAGTCTGAACATTTTCTCAGCTAAAAATGCGGTATGTATGTACACACTATTAAGGCTCCGGTTACTGCATTGCACTTAATGACACTGTACTTTACATTAGAAAATACATTAACACTCTTCCTCAACATATACACAACTCTTTACATGAACATATATACAACTCCACTTCTCATACTCAAATAGAAACATCTAGCTTCTACTTCTACGCCACCATCGCTTCTTTTTCCCGTCCTCCTTACCTATCTTGTCTTCCACTGCGGCATACCAGGCCATAACATTCAATCCATCAGCTAGTAATTTACTTTTCTCAAGTTCCAACAGTCGTTGAGCTTCTTGCAGTTGAAGCTTGTCACGCTCCAACACTATCCTGTCTTGATTTAACCGAAGTTTCTGCTCGCTTAATTCAACTGGTTGCATATCATGTTGATACCCCGTCTCCTCTCTCTGCCCGGAGAACTTTCCTTTTATACTAGTATATACTCGATGTAGACGTGTCTTAATGTTGTGTTTTCCAAGAGTATCATTAGCCGATGTTAGGCTGGGTTTGCTTCGTACTTCACCCTCACGAAACGACCTTCTCACATTATTCGTCACTCGAGTCCAAATAACCTTCACTGATCGTAATGCATAAACGAGGTATCGAAGAGCTCCCGTTGCAGAATCCCCACATGAATGTCTATACTTACTTTTTCTGGCAGCTCGAACAAAGACTCCTTGGAGGGCATAAAATGAAGCAACAAGGGATATTTGAAATGCCTTGATTGTTCGTTTGGCAACACCTTCTTGTACTTTCATTTTAGATTGTGGAAAGACATACCCAAAACAGCTTTTCATTACAGATCCAGTTTCTTTTAGACATGCTCGAGTATCAGTGTCATTCATAATCATATCTAATACTGACATGACTGCGTAAAATACAGCTGATCCAAATAGAAACACGGAAGACAGAAGATGTGCCAAGGGTGCAAGGACAAGGGATAAAACTGACGCATCTTCCCTTGGTTGTAAAGGTAGGTAAGTCGTTGATAGAAATGTCTGCAGAGAGGCCTTTGAATTGCTGGTCGTATCCCTTTGTGATATGGCAACACTTTCGTCCAACCCCGGGGATGAAGTGACAAATGCAATCATTTGGTGCAGCTTTGCCAGTTGAATATCTAATTGATGTGATGACTCCGTCTCATTAACTGATAATAATTCCCCTTCAGATGCTTTAATATTGCCATCATCATCATTATCACCGTTTGTGGATAGATTGGAAAGTATAATTGAGGCTGCATCAATGTCATCATCTCCATTAGTACCATCACCATTCTCATCCTCATCAAATATCTCGTTCTCATGCACCATTGTCGTCGCCATCTGATGCATTTCCTTTTCTACTTCATATTCATTCATGGCCTTCAAAATGGATTCAGAACTACTGACCACTAATCTATGTTGCTCCTGTCGTTTCTGTCTTTGTAATCTTCGTATCTTCAATTGTTCCTCAAGCAAAGCTCGTTGGAACATTTCTACCTTATCAAACTCTTCATCACTCATCATATCATCGTCAATATTTATACCTTCATCTACTTCTGATGGGTACACACCCTTAATTTTCGACAAACGTAATTGCTCAGACAATCGCGCCTGTTGAAACAGATCCACCATTCTTGATACAGTATTCTCGTCATCTGCCAAAAACTTTGGTTGTTCATTAATTCCATTCTTATTCTTAGAAAGGCGTAGTTGTTCAGATAACCGTGCTTGTTGAAAACCTTCCATAACTCTGCACTTATCTTCAGGAGTTGGTAAAGTAGGCAACAGAGCTTCTAATAACTCTACATCATCATTATCATTTGTTGTTGTATTGACTCCATATGGGAGATGAAACTTATCAAACCATGAGACATGCAATGATGTTGATCTTCTTGTATGTGATGTGTAGCACCTTTGATGGACATTAGTTCGTTGGGGTGGTGATATCATACTACTTGGGAGTGATATTGTTGGTAATGAATGTTCTATTATGAGATTATGATAATGTTTCCTCGGCGCAAAACCGACAACAACGGTGGCATACAATATCGATATATTTAACAAAGATGGTACAACCGAACAATAAGAAGAAATTATTATACTTGAAAAGTTTAGTCTGCGGCTCGACCTCCTACTTCGACCAAATGATTTCATGGTATTATTCATAATTTATGTGTTATCAACTATTCATTCTCCGTGTGCACCATATTCATTGCAAACATCAACCTCTCACAGAGCCTACTAAACAACAACAATTGAAATTTGCTCAGTAAAAATTCTCACAATATGTACGATACCGGATACCTGCCACTCTCAATTCTCGCTCGGACAGCAAAAGGTATCCTTATCTTGCCCCCTACTTGTCGAAGACTATGTACTACTCATACTATTATGAAGAGCAGTAAACGAAGAGGGTCCTCTCAAACCAATATATGTATGCTATTCTTAGTTAAATTGTCATAAAGATACCCCGAAAGTCATCTGATTATCTGTGTCAAAATAAAGTGAAGGTATTAACTTACAAGGAATTGCAACTACTCATAGTGAATAAAGTGCTTCTTTGCTTTGTATTGAAACTTCTTCGTATGACGGGAGCTAATTATATGATTTGTTTTGCTAAGTAATGTGACTTTGAAACAATCCTTTGTCTCCAACCCTGCAGAAATATCCAAGAGTATGCAAAACTCCGAACATACTTTTTGTATATTCGTCATATCACACCTACTCCTTTGACGAAACAAATCTTAACAAAGCACTCAATGCTTTCTTAGCAGCTGGAGCTCTAGCATTCTCAATTCTCTCATCCATAACTTCTCTATATCTTGTAAATCGTTCTTCTCTATTCATATCTGGAGTGTAAACACTATCACTTTCCAATGCTACATCTAAATCATTTAATTGTTGAAGTAAGAAGTCTTCATTCGATTGTAATAACTCCGATACTGCATTATCATCTGATAAACGCATTAGTAAATCAGTAGTTATTTCCTTCATTCTCATTTGACGAGGTGATACTTGTCCTCCGGGCGTTGGTTGTGTTTGTTGTTTACGATCATCATCTGCTAGGATACCAAAGCCACCCTTTGTTTTTATCTTAGCACCTGGTTGGAATGGATTGAAACCATCAAATTCATCATTATCATCATTACTATTATTACTCTCGTCTGTAAACAGTGGTGAATTTGCAAGTGATGTTGTACTACTCGAGAATGATATTATTGATGATGAATGTTCTATTATTTGATTGTGGTGTTGTTTCTCGATCTGAGTTGATGATATCGACATGAAACCGGCAACATTGGATATACCGATAACTAATATACCTATAATGAATATATCGAATGAAAGCATCTTGATTGTGTATGTGATTTGCTGCCGGCCGCACGTAGGTAGCCAGAAGTTGAAGTCAATGATTTTGTTTGGATTACATTACATTTCCCATCTAAAGAGTTTTCTACTTCATGAAAACTTATTATTATTATATTGTTTGTTAGTTGTTGCAGTTGCAAAGTTGCATACCTAATTTGGGTTGTAGGCTTGGTTGTGCTTACAACTAATGTATATTCGTATATAAAACATAGAAAGAAGAAATACTTCAATAGTGCTGCTGGCTTCGGCGGCGGCGTATCGTTAGTTATTTACATTTGCAGTAGTACCTCTGAAAAAATTGCATGCACCTTACCATCACATCACAATATTATGACAACCATCAGCCCTACTTCATCACCAATATCAGTAGAACATACTTCACTCTACTCTTCAATTACACCATTTAGCTACCTATTATTCCTTGCTTCTTCGTTACTCTTATTTCTTGGTAAGATTTGTGATTAGGAAACAATGTGCTTATCATATATTGAATTTACTAAACTGCATATTCTTTCTCTCCTCTCGACTACAATTCATACCGTACTCCAATATCATTACAAGGCTATCTTATACTGCCGAGAGGAATAAAAGCTCACTATTTTGGAACTTCGCGAAAACGATATCGTCGACAGCAGAGGAGACAAGCTTCTTACTCTTTGCAATCTCCCGGTGGCATCAATAGTAGACAACGAGGAGGATGGAATAATAACCACAACACAAATGGTATAAGAAAAACACAGCGACAATCAAATGATGTATTGGAAACATTATATGCACAATCACATAGTTTCAGTCCACAAGATCAACTTATTTCACCTGTCTCTGAAGTAACAAAGTCAGATATATTATCATCACAAGCTTCTGCTATGCAAGATGATGTTTTTAGTGGATTATCAGATAGACGAGATGTTGAACAACCACCATCAATACAACTAACACTTCCTGAAGAATTAAAGAATAAACTGAAACAACCACCAGGCATTAAACTCATAGCACACGGTACAAAGTGCAAGCCGAGACCTGTTTGGATTACTCTGCATTGTGCTAGTATAGATCAACAACAATCTCCAGAGTTGAAAGAGTATTATAATTGTCTAACTTGGAGAGCAGAGATTAAGAGTAATAGCGCTACAAGCAAGAAGAAGTTAGGTAATCTGAGAAATGTCGAACTAAATGATATAATTGGAATAGAGTTGGGTAAGAGGAGCACAGCACTCAGAAGACCCCAAACGACTAACAATGTGAAGGAAAATGATTGCTTTAGTCTATTAACAAAAACGGGAACCTTAGATTTGCAGGTAGTTGGTATTGATAGCTCAACAGCTGAAGAGGTTAGAGCAGCATTCATCACTTGTCTTGCATTATCAATGATTGCATCAAAGAGAGTAAACAATCTACCTTCTTCTCCATCAGCGGCACCATCACTACAATCTCAATTAGATCGGTTGAAGGGAGGGTCATCCCAAACAACTGACGAAAGAACAATATACTCTGGCATACTAAGTGAAGCGATAACAACTGTTAGCTTTTAGGTATCTATCGAGGAGAGCATAAAATTGGTATCTCAAAGTTGTACTATATCAAAACAAAAATGACCATTTATATTACATACGTTATTGGCAAGGTAAACATTAAACAACTTTCTTCTTATCGACTGAAAGTAATGCAGTAGCAGCCTCTTGTTCCAACTCTTTCAACGCCAAACACACAGCAGTAGCAGGGCCCACAAATGGAGTAAGCACTGCAGCTTTTAACGCTTTCTTTTCACATTGATAGGCAAGGAAGATTAGTATACCAATGTATAAAACTCCTGTATCTATTGTCATAAACGCCACGGAAGGTCCTGCCTCTGTCCATATGTCACGCCATAAACTATCTAATGCAAATCCATATGATTGATAACCAATGTAAACAAGAGAATACCAAAAGATGAATCCAACTATTGCCAATAAAGAATATGAATTTTGAATGATATTATTACTTTTTGTAATGTTTTGATGGGTTGCTTCCAATGTAGATGATTTGTCTGTGAATAAAAGCAATCCACTTAAGGCAATGATGGGGCCTCCGAGTATTCCAGCACTGCATGTCCACAAGTAATTGTCAGTCGGTACAGTGAACACAAGATATGTTAGAATAACTCCTGGCAATGCTAGTGCTGTTCCTCCAATAACTCTGCTTTTGGTAACTGGAACACCAAATTGTGGACCGCCGAGCATATAACTTGGATTGAAGACTAATGGAAACATAACCGATACACCAAAGAGTTGATATAACAAACCAAGTACTGTAGGATAACGAACAGGACCTCGGGCTCCTTTCCTTCCCGCTGCACTAACACTCAATAAAGTTGCCGGAAAGGATACAACAATTACGCCTCCCCAAGTTAGTATACCAGCTGGGTATGTATTTCTAAGCTCTAATAAAAACTGAGTGATGAGGCATACCAAAACATTAAATGCCCCGAGTCCAAGTAGAGGTTGATATTCGTGATAATCAGTCTTTTGTGCAAAGTCCTTTGCTGAATACTCAGTACATGCACCCAATATAGGCTCGAAGGCAGGACACTTATCTCATTGACTTTTATGAACGCCCATGCTCCTAAAGCAAATGATGTTAATGCATATACGATTGTTCTTATGTGGATTCCCCTGCTAATTGCAGGACTCTTTGTATCATCAGGCAAACACATATCTTTGAAGTGATATTAATTCTTCTCTAAACAATGATAGTTATGTGACGATCACTTATCTTCTTCTGAGCGAACAGACTATACTTGATAGACTACCTAACAATTATTCCGCCGCCTATATTCAATTGCAATTGAAGTGATATACTATTCTTCTTCTCGATAAGTGGGAGATATGCAAAAATACATCGTCATCGATTATGTAGTGGTGGTCATTTATTTATTTATTAGATATATGTAGTGGTGGTCATTTATTTATTTATTAGATATGCAAAGGTACTAAAAGCTGAAATTATTGACAGATACCTAAATATTTATATGTATCTTTTGCATTGCTGAGTTGGCATTGCAAAGATTTGCATTGCATTGCTAATATTGCAACTTGCAGTAGAGTAGAAGAATAGTAATAATATGAGATCAACTACCATTCTATATGTATCAACAGTATGCAGCATCGGCTTCACAGCCAGCGCATTTGATGCTACCACTTTGTTCCAACCACCAAAACCAGCAGTAAAAGATGTACAATCTAAAATGCCAATGTTCGAATATCTCAAGTTCGATAAAAATCCCAGGTTTAATGTATTGGCTAAGACAGAGCAATACGTTGCTACACAAACTGTTGGTAATATGAGTGAAGATTGGTATGCCGATGATTGTAAGTTTGTGCACTTTGGAATCATTTATATGAATGATATGAAATTATGATATGATATGATATGTTGTACACATATGTTTCTTAACAAGAACTTCACTGCTTCTTTCACATCAGATGTTTTGAGAGGGCCTGTAATAGGTCCAATCAATAGAAAAGATTTAGCAACAAGTCAGAAAGGATTGGATATTGTTAATGCTTTTCCTGATATTAAGATTGATAGCTTTGGTTTTACTATAGATCCAGAGAATCCTTATAGATGTTATTACTTCCAGAGGTGGCGTGCTACACATACAATCGATATGGATGCCTATGGAACAATATATCCAGCAACAAATACAGAAATGGAGACTCCGGTATCAACATTCTCAGTAGTTTGGAATCCAGAAGGAAAGATTGTATATGAACAGGTTGGTGCCGTAGTCGATAGATTAGAGGGTAATACACAAGGAAAGGCAGCCGTCTTTGGTCTATTGCATACGGCTGGGTTGAAATTAAGTGCATCTCCAGGAAATTCCGCGTTTGTATTGTTTTATTATGTGAATGCTTGTGTTCAATATGAAGTCTCGACGAGTCTGCTTCATTTGAACTTAGTTTACCTTTGTTTGATTGCCTTTACAAACCAGATGTACTAACTATATGTTATTATCTCCTCTCTTTCATCTTCATTTTCCAGGAGATGGAGTATTTGCTTTTATCCAAAGAGTCGGCCATTTCGTCGGAGGACAAGGAAGATCTTGGTCTAAAGAAGAGGAACTCCCCTCTTGGTGGACAGACAGTAGTAGAGGTGCTGACGCTACTGAACAATATTAATTGAGATATTAGAACTTGTTTGTGTAGAAATCTAAAGATTAAATGACATGTATGCTGTACATTTCAAATCCTTACTTGAAATATATACACTATTATTAACCATCATAGCATTCACATCTATTCACATGTTACAATCCTTCTTCATCTAAAAACTCCATTACCTCCTGAACAAACTCTTCAGGGCTATCCAAGTAAACAGGATGTCGTCCTGACAATTCAATACCCTTGGCATTCACTACATTCTTCAACTTATCAGTGACCTTCTTTCCTCCAGAATCTTGATTACCGTGTATTGCCAATATAGGAATCTTTGCAACTTTATAGGATTGTAATGTACTTTCTGAAGCACCCATAACAGCACCTGATGCTACTGGTATCCATGCTTTCAATATCTTTGGTAATAACTCTGGCATATCACCCAAACTAATGATTGCTTTTCCACTTGCACTTGGTGATATAATTGTTACCGCTCTTCCACTTAATACATTATTAGAAGATAATGAATCAAATGCATTACTTAATTGTATACCATCAGCTTTTACTGGTAAGTCTAATGCAGTAATTGATAAATTACCCTCATCTTCTTCGTTGTTTATTTCACATAACATGTTCAATATACCTGATGTCTTCCAGTTCTCTTTGGTGAAGGCTGCTCCATGTAATAGCACCAATTCTGTTAATGTTGGATTATCTTGGGATGGTAACGGACCACAATGATAATATGACAAACTTTCCGAGTTACTGCCATATGTTACAGATCCGGATGTAATTGTAAGTGGATCTACAGTCTCTTCATCTAATTGTTCTTTATTAAGTTGCTGTGCATGTTGATTTAGTGTAGTCTGGGGTGATATGATCTCTTCACTGGTGCTATCGATTATAGATGATGTTAGAAGAAGTGATATAAGATATGGAGTAATCATATGCAATCAACAAAAAAGAAAGGTGCATAAGATATGCACTGTGAACTTACCTACTACTCGCTCTTATATCGTCACCACTCTTTGGCATAGATAGTAAATATATCGCAGTAAGGCCAACTTAAAGATGCGCGTTTAGAAGTTTATGAAGATGAAGAGAGACAGTAGTAACTCAAGTTAGTGCATATCACTATAACTTGCAAAGGCTAGTCAATGACTCAGATCTCAAATACTTCATATTATTAAACACATGAATTAATAAGATAAACAATACAAACGTGTACTTTCCTGCTGCTATAATTGCTGCGTATAGTGTAACCTTGGACGTTGGGTGGCTGGTACGGCGTGATATCATTGTCATGCTGAGAATTGAGATGAGATGATGGAGATCTGGATCTAAAGTACAATAGCAAGACACCAAGATATTTAGCGATACAACATATTACTTTTAATCGTATAGCCAATCAATCAAATCTCAAAATCTCAAATCTCTGTTTTCTTTGCAACTATTGCGACTCGATGATAATAATAGATAGAACAATCAATAGCATATCGTACACAAGCCGAAAGCCAAGTTATAGATAAAACACAGTCTATTGTTATCATAAATAAAAATAAGCAAACAAAAGATTATTATGGGCGGTCGTTCCAGATCAAACAGTAACACATCAATGATGTCATCATCACAATATACAATCAACACAAACTATACTAGCAAATCATCATTATTAACTCAATCATTACTACAAGGTGGCACATCTACTTCATCATCTTACAACCTATCAACAGCATTATCATCATCTGACGATGTATTATCAAACTTTAATCAATTAATTACTGATTTACAATCAAGTGGTAGAGATCAACGTAGTATTCGTATAGGAGCGTGTTGTACTGCGTTAATTGAAACTGCATTTGAACGTCGTGCTACTACTAGTAGTAATAATACTAATGATAACAAGGGAGATGAGGAGGAGAAGAAGGAAGTGACACCAAATGAATTATTCATTGTAACAATCTCATCAATCCAATCAATCCAATCATCACTCGAATCCCTCTCCTCCAACCAATCATCTAATATTACAACAACAATAGAAAATACAATAATACCACTATTAGAAATCCTCAATTTAATCTTACCATATATTGCACACCAAACTAATAATAATGGTGCATTATTAATACATCAATTTATGAATATAAGTCGAATGTTACGTTTGTTTGTTGTTTTTGGTTATAGTTTAAATAATACTACTGATGGAGGTGCAATGGGTGGTGGGGGTAAGAAACAAAAGAAGGGAAATCAGAATCAACAAGGACAAGGAGGAAGTACAGGATCAAATGCATTATTACGTCAATTATTAAAAGTTTCAACTACATTACTATTAGTAACTCCAATCCAACTCTCTTCCTCCTCCAATGGCGGCCTCTCTTCCTCTAGCAGTGGTGGAGTGTCAGCAACAAATTATGGAATATCCACAAAAGATATTGGTAAACTACTATCATCAAGTATATTACAAATGACTAATGATATACGACCAAAGGTTCGTAAGGCTAGTTGGGGTTGTTTAATGGAAATTATTATTGCTTCCTCCTCTAGTGGTGGTGATGGTGTGCTTGGTGGAGGAAGTGGTAGTGGTATGGACAGCAGTAGTATCACGAAACAAAGAGTACAAAGTCAGCGTCAAGTAATATCTGATTATATATGGGAATATTGCTTTGCAATACTTACCAATTATACATCTTCCACTAACAACAAGAAGGAGAACAAGGATGGTACAAGTAATAAGATTGTACACATATTACGTTTCTTGTCAATGTCAGTATCACATGCTGATGATTTACGTATACGTATTAGATTTGGTGAAGTTTGTTTATTATTATTGGGTAGTAATGATAATAACAATGGAGGAAGTGGTAAGAAGAATAAAGGAGGGATAATATCAATGGATATAATGAAATCAGTATTGGTTACATTATTATCATGTTTGGAATTAACTGATTATGAAGAACAACAGTCGTTATTGGGTGTAGAGGAGAAGAAAACAAGTAATAGTGGAGGAGAAGACGAAATGTCAAAGTTTGCATCACGTACATTGGCATTCTTATTACAACATCGTCCTAATAATTCCAGTGCGTCGTATAATGAGAGTGAGGAAGATGTGAATGTTATTTATGGACAATGTTTGTTAGCTTGTATGGGACGAATGTTGGACAACGACAACAAGGATGACAGTGGTGATAATATCCCACCATCAAAGTTATTAGCAATGAAGTTATTACCAAATGTAATGACGTCAATGCTTCATCTATGCGATTCGTCACACAATGGAGAAGAAGACGGAGACAAAGCATCATCATCAACATGTGGATCTGAATTTAATCAATTCATATCAAGAATGATACCAATTGTTATATCCTACATCAACAACAGTAACAACAACAACAAGTTACATCGTATAGCACTTGAAATATTACCCCAATGTATACCAATATTACAATCATCGTTAAAAATACAATATCGTAATGAATGGGGATCTATATTAAGTGGTGGTTATTCAACGTTTATTGGTATCTTGTCACATTGGTTATTATCAAGTCGTTACAACCAACAAGAGTCTGACGTGGATAATACGTCATCATCATCCGAATTGAATGAGAAGATACAACAATACATTCAAACATTAGTATCTTCAATATTAAAATTACATGATGATATTGCCAAGGGTGATAGTTTGGCACGTACAGCCGTGGAGTATGCCACATCTACTATTATCCGAGGTATGGGTGTTGAGTTGTTTGTTAGTGTTGTTGATTTTGTCAATAACAATACTAATGATGCTAGTGAGGATGGGAAGAAGAAGAATAAGAAAATGTTGTCATCAAGTACCATTGGAGAAGGTGGTATCCGTGATGATCGTGCATGGTTGTTACCATTACTGAAACAGTCTGCAAGTGGTGGTAGCAATAGAGAAGGAGGAGGAGCAGGAGATGGTATTACAATCAAAACACATTTATCATTCTTCCAAACTAACATCTTAACATTAGCACGTAAATGTGACGCTGCATCGGCGGATACACAATTAACCGTCATGGAAATATCAACACATAAGTCACGTGTTGTAGAATTATGGTCATTACTACCCAACTTTTGTGTCTACCCCATGGATATACAAGAGAATTTTAGTATGGTTGCTAAGATTATTGTGAAGGCATTGGGTGATTATGAACGTTATCCAAAGTTGGTTGTAAGTTTTGTTTGTTTTTTGCTGTTTTGTGTGTTGATGTTATATGTGTTGTAAGTCGTTGCTAATGATGTTAATCTCATCACATTCATCATCTTCCTACTGCAGCCAATTATATGTGGTGGTTTGAAATCTTTGACCACTGGTGTGATGGACCGGGCGTCCAACTCATCATCTCCAATGGCAACAGAAGATTATGATGTTGTGTCAAATGTGTCAACGAAGATCCTCCCGTCCCTATTCAAGTTGGTTGATACCTTGAACAAGTCCTCTTTGAAATCGAGCCAAGAAGATGATGAGGAAGGCATGGATATTGACGACGACACAAAGAAGAAAGAAAAGAATAGTCAGCAGAATATGCATCTTGTCGAGGCTGTTACAGATGCCATTGGCCAACTTGCACAAATCTGTCCTCGTGAATTCTTACAAACACTATTCAAGAAGGTTATTCAACGACTACTTTTGGCTACTACCGAGATTGCCGAAGCGTCATCGAATGACAAGGCCGCCAAGAATGTAGCAAATGCAAGCATATCATCTCTTCTAGGTTTAGGCCAAGCTCTCGTTGCTTCTGGTTCACTTGATGATACCAGTCTATCCCTTCTATATCGTGCCGTTCGTCCATTAGTTCGAAGTGACGAACATGATCCCAAGGTACAAAAGCGAGCATACAAGGTGTTGGCAGAGATTTGCGAACGACACAAGGACTTTGTTACCTCCCCCGAGCGTTTAGGTGAAATGATTGACTTGATGGTAGAGAGTTTGGTAACATGTCAAGTCTCCGCACGGCACATGAGGCTCAAATGCATGACACACATTGTCGAGGGGTTTGACTCGACGAATGTTGATCACATGGCTGTCATACCCAAGATTATGGGCGAGGTTTTACTTTGCTTGAAGGATTCCAATTCTAAAACTCGTGAGGCGGCATATCAACTTCTCTTGGCCATGGCCGTATCTCGTGATGATATGACTGATTATTTTAGTATTGTACTGGCGGCACTTGGTGCACAGACTACTCACATGCGAAGTGCAGCTGTCATGGCATTATCAAGGCTTACATATGAATATGCAAGAGACGACGAGGTGGTACAAGAGTTGTTGCCGAGTGTGCTGCAAACAGTTTCGGTATTGTTTGATGATTCGTCTCGGGAGGTTAGCAAGAGTGTGATTGGGTAAGTTGTATTGCGGTACCTGTGAATAGATTCCGCGTTGATTTGTCATCTTACTCAAACACTTACCCTTATCTTTCACAACATCATAATTATAGCTTTGTCAGGGTCAGCGTAGCTGCCATGACATCAGAGCAACTCCGACCACTTTTACCCGAGGTAGTCGGAGGCATCCTCAAGTACAACAAAGGCAGGGATAGGTTCCGTGCCAAGATCAAGATTATATTGAAGAAGCTTGTTCGGGTGTATGGATATGATGTCATTGCACCATTAGTACCCGAAGAGCATACTCGTCTAATCACTCATATGCGTAAACTCTCCGAACGTGCGGCCCGTAGAAAGGCTGCTGGGGTACAGGATGGAAGGTCTGTAACCAATCAAGACTTTGATGATATGATGGAGTCAGATGAAGATGATTCAGATGACGGACGAACGTTCATGACGGGTGTCACTGGATTCACGAGAATGACAAATATGAGCGGCAAGGTTACAAAACGCTCAGCTATGGATCGAAGTATCAAGAATAAGAGTGTCATAAGTGGAGCCATGTCTGCCATGACAGGCAAGAGTGTCAAGGGCAATAAAGGTCCTCGTATCAAGGCAGAGCTAAATGGAGAAATCCTCGACATGCTTGATGCCTCCAAGATGGCTCGTAGTGTTCGCTTTGCAGATGTTGATATGGACAGGAGAGACTTTAGTGATGATGAAGAAGATGATGGTATGGATGATATGCATTTTGACAACCAGGGTAGGATTGTTATTAGTGATGGAATGCCAAAACATGGCGATACTCATCAAGACGGCGGCGGTAATGCAGAACACTATGAATCGGATGATGATGAAAATCGTGAGCTTAAAGCTGGTGGTGGTGGGGGTGGAAAGCGTCGTCGAATCTCCAAGCTTGAAAGTGTCAAACTAGCCAAGGCAGAGAGAGTCGGGAAGAAACAAAAGGCAAAGAATGATTCTGCTGGCTCAATTGGTGGGGCATACAAATCAAAGAAGGCTGGTGGCGATGTGAAGAAGAAGGGTCAACAGTATGAACCATATGCATACGTTCCTCTTAATGCAAAGGATTATACAAAGAAGAATAGGAGCAACGCGGTTAAAAAGATGGGAAGTGTAGTTAGAGGTAAGAGGAAGAGGGGTTAAAGTTATTCTAGAGAACAAGTTGAACAGACAAACATCTATCTTTTTACTTTATAAAGCCAAGACCTACATCTGTTAAGTTAGGTCTCCACACTGAAATCAATCCTCTCTCTTCTTATCTGCACATATAAACTCTAACCCTATAAATGTACTCACACAACTAAACACGATTCTATGACTAAACAACTCTGTCGCTCTCTACATATCGTCACCCTCTACTCTGGAGAACACAAAACTTATCATAATTACCTGGGCCGGTCTGGTTGCAATTACCTGATGCACAGTCCTCATTGAACCTACAGCATTCTCCGTCTCCAGACAAGCCATTACCGTTACCCGCATTAAAGCAGTAACATTGTTTAAAATTTAAATCACAATATGTACTGCGGTCATCTGGGTATAGAGTAGAAAGTTTGAGCAAATGAAAAGTGTCAGAGGAAGTATAAATCAAAGAAAAGCTGATTGAAATACACATAAAACTTACTACCCAAGCAGTCACTGTCTTCACAACATGTCCCTTCTCCAGTGTAACGGGAAATTGAACCATCAACGAAAGGCCCAACAGGGGTACTATCATTATATTCTTCTACAAAATAAGGCACAATACAACCTGTGCCAAGATCGATGTGGAAGATGTGTGATGTGGGTTAGAAAGTTCATTTGGGAATACGACGATTAATCATTACATCACAAAGACAATCTAATCTTACCTTCACTCTTTCCAGATTTGCTCTCACTCTTTCCAGACTTTGACATGTAGTCGGATGTTTCTAGACCACCTAGATATCCAGAGGAGTAATCAGATTCAACGGCAACGGCAGCGGCGTTCATACCAAAACCGCTCTTGGCAGTTTTGCCAGACTTGCTAGTAGACGAATGATCGAGACTATCTAGAAAGTGCTTCGCTAGGGCGTGAAGTTCATCAAGAAGATCTTGCTTATCCAAACCTCCCATTTGATCCAACGCATGTGATACAGTATCAACAAGATCTCCATTCTTCATAATACTACTCATGAGGATGCCAAGATCGACGGGTTCCTTCTCCTCTTCTTGAACTGTCTGGAACTTCTCCTCCTCCTCAGCTACAGCACCTCCAAGATTATTGATACTCTCAATATTTGTAGGCATGGATAGGGAGGTTGAGGTGGAGGCATCTTCACCGTCCTCTAGTGTACGAAGTCGATTGTGGTGTGGACGATCATTCAATGCTTCGACTTGATTGATGGCAGTAGCTGCCACGGCCACGACGGTAGATGCAGTAACGATGTTAGATACAGATTTGATGGTCATGTTATTGAGTTATTATTTGTAGGATAGGAAGAAGAGAGGTTCAAGGTGGATAGATGGAAGAGAGTAGAAGATATGGCATCATAAAGCAGGGTGACATGAAAAAAAAACTCAAATCGAAATCTACGAGAAGCCTCATGGGAGCACCACCAATCTAAGTCCTCTAGTGTCATTGTTGCCAATGACACCAGGGTTAATATAATTTAAAGTGTACCTTATATACCATCTTACTGCTCAATTGTTTTTAATGCTCATATTGAATAGTTAATTAGTCTGTGTAACGATGGTACTTAAAAGTATCCTTTGAAGCATTAACTACTGAATTGAAGTTAAGCCGTTTGTGAATCGTAGTACCTTTGTACTGGCCTCCAGCATTACTCTTATCTCTTATACGTATCTCCTCTCTATACTGCGGCGCCGCATAAATAGCAAAAAAACAAAATAATGGATGACTTAGATTTAGACGATGCTCTCTTCCTCGAAGGGGAGATTGATTTAGATTTGGGTGATATATTCGAGGGTGATAATAATGCTGATACTAATAATACTAACAATAACGGTGGCGGTGGTGGTGGATTAATGGATGCATTTGATTTTGGTGACGGACAGCATCAGCAACAGCAACAACTACTCAATAATAATACAATATCACCAACAATTAAAAAACGTAGAGCATCACGAACAGCCCGTTCCAATCCACATCAAACCTCCAACCCTACCACTAACAATAATAAATCATCATCATCACCAACAAATAATAATGTATCAAAATCAGAATTAAATTCCTTACTTTCTGATGCAATATTACCCACCAATGCCAAACGTACGCGTCGTAAATCGAAAAAGTATATTGATTCATCCGGCACTACCAGTTCAGATGGTGATGATGATAGTGAAATACAGCAACAGTATTATTATGGTAATAATACTAGGTATGATGGTAGTCAGAAACAGTCACGTCGAAAGAGTAGTGTTAGTAGTGTTAATAATAAGCAGGCAAGTGGTAGTAATAATAATAAGGGAGTGGTTGACAAGCAGAATCGACGAGTTAGTATACAAGAAATGCCAAGAGTTATACACTCCGGTCAACCCTCCACTTCTTCTCATCCTACTACTGGCGGCGGCGGCGGCGGTGGACCAACACCGCAGCAAATTCAACAACTCCAACTCCTCCGTGAACAACAGCTCCGTCAACAACAGCAACAAATTGCCTACCAAAATCAACTTCAACAACAAAAGCAACATAAACAAGCGGCAATTAATCAATTACAAACAATACAATCATCCTTATCAAATTATGGTATTAATTATTCTCAAACTAACTTTTATCCATATTTATCTAATAGTAATAGTAATGGATTACCACAGCAGGTTGAGAAAGAAAAGAGTGTGAATAAAGTATACCCAATGTTGTATAAGTTGGCTGTTAATTCTACTCAGTCGTATGACCGTAGTGACGATGAAGGAAGGGGCGGGGAAGACACTAAAGTTAATAAAGGTGATGAAATGAAGTCACCATTATATACTTTGTTTGATAAGCATATTGGTGCATTACCAAATAGTACAAATGGAGGAGGACCGTGTGACAAGCTATTATCATCATTGAGTAATGTTACACAAAGTGTTAGTAACCAGTTATCATCAAATGAGGGTAGTAGTAAGTTAAAGAAGAATACAAAAACCAAAGATCAAGGCCGTAACAAAAGATATGAACGACAAGGAAGTAAACAACAAGAAGTAAACGAAGATAAATCAACATTAATAAATGAATTATCAAAATTATATACACAACATATCAAACAAAGTTCTTTTTTACGTCAAAATTTAATTAATATGGAATCTTACATATTAAATCATACTACATTGAGTCAACATACTACTGATATATTTGGTACTACTACTAAGAAGAAGGGAGGAAAGGGAAAGGGTGGAAAGGGAAAAGAAACAACAACAAGTAGAAAAGAGATAGAAGAAGTGATTAAATTAGTTAATATGAATGATCGATATACATTATTAAATGAACGGAATTTAATGATACAAAAGTTACATTATCAACAGTCATTGAAACATCATCATCAGCAACAGCAGGCTCAGCAACAACAGGCTCAACAGCAACAGCAGCAGCAACAACAGGCTCAACAACAAATGAAGGAATATAAAAAGATATGCAATAATCGATATGCATTACCACCACCATCACTTAATGATTCTACATCTACAGCAAAATCAAAAGAAAAACCACAGGTAGTTACCGGTAATGATGGTACAACCTACATACTACAATCGAATGATGAGGAATATACACATGGTGGACCAAATTTAACACCTGTAACGAGTGTTAAGGTGAAGGTTAGGGTTAATGGGAGTATTGTCAAGGGTAGCACTAGTGGTGGTGGTGGAAGTAATGGTAAATTGGTAGCAAGGCTATGGTGTCCACTAAATTGGAAAATTGCTCGTAAGAATGCTGAATTGGTATTAAAGAGTAAAGCCTTGGGTAGTACTACTAGTAGTGCCAGTGGAAAACAGAATGCACACGGTGGAATACCGCCACCTCCTAGTGCATTATCAATTATGCCATCTCATCCAATGGTGCCGAATATACCCAAGCCTGACTTATCATTAGTCGATGTTGATACTATGAAGATTGTTGCTAATGAATTATGTCGATTTGATTTGTTATTACCAAAAACAGCTACCAGTGGTAGTGGAGGTGGAGGTGACAGTAACAAGAGAAAGAGAAGAAAGAGTAACAAGGATGACAATGGTGGTAAAAAGTCTACTACAGACAAGGCTGTATCATTTGCTTCTTCATTGGCTGAGATTGAAAGGATTGTCAAGGAGCAAAGGATGGGAGGATCAGAGATATCGTCGTCGACCAATAATACCAATACCAAGGAACCAGGTAAGAAGAAGGAAGTTAAGAAGCGTAAACGCAAGACTAAAGACAAGAGTAGTACTGCAGCAGCAGCCTCACCATCAAAGAAGGCGGCTACACCAAGTCCCAAGAAGATCAAGAGGATCAAGAAGACGCCTATTATTCCTCCTACTCGTAAACCACCAATCTATAATGAATCAGATGTTTATTCACAGGAACAACGGCGATTACAACATACACTTTACGAACATATATTAAATCCCAAGACATTACCATCTGATAAGCGTACAATACTTGCTAATGAAATTGCATCGTCATTACAACGTCTGGAGAAGGCACGCACTACTACTAGCGGCAAGTCATACGAGTCATCATCCACAAAGATGAAAGAAATTGATGATCAAATTAAAGAATTACAATCTATAGTTGAAGAAGATGTCGATATCGTACCAGATTCCTGTAATACTATCGGATTATGGAATTATATGAATAAAACAAATTACTTTGATACTATACGTAATGCTACCGATGTACAGTATGGAATGGAGGGTATTGTTGAACAGTCTTCAGAGGATGTAGTAGATGTTGGACGGAATGATAAATTGTTTGATCGTGATTGTTGGGGTGCAATGGATAAGGTTTCGTCATCGACTACCACGAAGACCGAGGAGGGTGGCGAGCCATCTCCCTTGTTTGATCGGTTGCAATCCTTATTAGTTGAGGTAGATGACGGGAGTGGCAGTGAAGACGATGATGATGACATTGCCAACCTTCCATCCTATTCAGAAGAACGAAGTAGTCCCAACAAGATCAAGTCATCGATGACCTCTCAAGATGATGATGGTTCAAGAGTGGATGTATCCGCCTTGACACTTGATCAACGTACATTCATTCAACTCCGTGCAGCGGGATTTCATAATGTACCAATACCTTCGTCTACAACACCACAATCGTCTTTCACATCCCAAGAAGAAGGAGACAACGAACCTCTAATCAGTGATGTTCTCCAAAAGATGAAGTCACGTCTATCCTCTCTTCATGCGGAGACTAATGCTCAAGTTTCATCAATCAAAGACAAGGTAGCACTGTCTACTCTCATATCCCCTCCGCAACATCAAAATGAGAAGAGAGATGTTGATGTAGATGCTGCAACATTGATCAAGTATAAACAACTTGAAAGATCCCAGAAGAAGGGGTAGGAAGGAATGTGAGGCAAGGGAGCAGGGCAGAGGGAAAGGAGGAAGATGATTTGAGGAGAATGGATACTTGGAGATCTTCAAAGGTGACTATGTATCTATTATATTTCTATATCTAAGTCTAATCATCTTTGGGTGTCCCAACGTTTATACATGAGATAACTAGATCTAGAATGCTGTAACTTTAACCCATTGCTGGAGAGAAGACGCTTAGCAAGTACTTGATTGATTTAATATAATCTTACGAGAGTATATTCAATGGTGGTTAAGCGCCACCATGGTCAGTAGTATTATCAACTTGTAGTTTATTTTTACTACGAGATACATTGCGTTTACTAACACCACCATTCTGGTGTTTAGACCGCCTCTTTCGAGAAGAAGTAGAAGATTGAGCTGCTGCTTTTGGCGTGATTTTATTCTTCCAACACTACTCATCTTACCGAACCACCACCAAGAGAATACTACTAATGAAGGTGATGCTTTATATTACGGTATAGTTCCTCGAATGGAATCTGCTATTGATTGAGTATTCTGAGAGTTGATTACTATGCGACTTATAGTTACCACTTTAGTTAGTCTTGAAGGTTGAAACTTCTAGGTTTGGGATAAGTTTCAGTTGTGGTGAATCAGATGCAGTATATATACCAAAATGACCCGTGGTCATTTTCATTAGCTAGCGGTGAAATAAATAGCAGCGGACGCCGTATATGGCAGCTCTCTCTGATCGATAGAAGAAGAATAGTACCGCATTAAGGAGTCAGCCATCGTTGATATTATAACAAAGCCAAAGCGTGAATACAATTGCAAAAGCTACACAAGGTCACAAATTTATCTCATAAAAAAAACATTGCAAATAATAGTATGGAAGGCACAGAACGTATAGGCTCGGTCCTAAACGCTGGTACTAATGATGATGTGAGTGTAATGACTGATGCTGATTGGTTACGAAATTCTACAAAGTTATCCGCTGGATTCGGTGGTGGTGGCTTTGATGCTATTGCGGAAGAATCAAATGACGAAAGCAGTCATCCACCGTCGGTTGATCTTGAACAGTTGCATAATCAAAGTTCTCATGCATTCAATGAGAGTAGCAATAGTATACATTCAAATAATCAACAACAATACCAACAACAAACGGGTGGCAGTGTGGCTAGTAGTTATCACGGTAATAGTGTAAGAAGTCAAGTGCCATTCAATTATGATGAAGAAACAGCAGATCAATCATCAACAGTTTATGATAATACCCGACTAGCGACACACACACCTGAAGATCAATCATGTGAAGAGATTAATGTAACAAATTATCAAAATACGAATATTATTATCGATGCTGATGAGGTTGTTACTATAACACCGAGCTCCTATGAGGGACAGACAGTCCCAGATGAATGGCTCTATGATGAGAATGGTAATCGATATCATCCAAAGAAGAATACCGAAGATCCAACTGCTAATCTCCCCCAAGATGAGAATAAAGATCAATTAACACTGTTGCAAGGAAGATATGATGAGTATGATTCACCATTTCACAAGAGACGTAAGTTATATACAATTATAACAATTTGTGCAGCGGTTGTACTAGCATTGACGGGGTTAGTGCTTAGTTTTACATCATTGAAGGATCGTAGAATACCTGTTAGTAGTAGCTCTGCACCAGCTCGTACTACGAACAACGGGGGATATATTTACGTCACGCCCGGACAATTCGGTGGCGGGTCTGGTGGGTTAACCTCTGGAAACCGTCGTCAACAGCTAGTTCATCCGAATAATAATAATCCATATCATTATGGTCCAGGTCAAGCTATCCAAGTTGCAAGATCGGGTGCTATTGAAAAGCTAGCCGTACATGAAGACGGGTCGTATACTATTAACCATGATAATCTTATTGAAGATCAGGGTTATGCCCCGTTGGCTTCTGATGCCTCAAGCAGTGGTGGTGGTGGATATAATACCTCACCACCCGAAGGCGGTATGGAAACATACAAAACAATGGGAGGACAAGTAACTCGAAGTATTAAAGAACCAGGATTACATCCTCCGCTTGACTATAATACAATGAGTGTAATGACATCAACACCATTAACATCCTACACTCCTCCCGCCGATGATGCAAGTGATCCCATTGTGTTCCTCTCACGAGAGATTGATGGTGCATTTGTTGATTTGTCAATCTTGCCATACAATCCAACAAGTGAAATGCCCGTCGTGATGAGTATACCGTTTGGTATACCCGATCTCGATCATGATTCAAATGTCCAAAAGAAGATACTTGGTGTATGTTATCAATTAGTGCAGTGCGCAAATGAGGGAGATGATATCTTGAAAAGAGAACATGATGCACTTATCGGAAAAGGTGTCGAGAGTACTGAGGGTAGACGATCTTTATTGACATTGGTAGAAGAAGATAATTTCGTTTCCCAAGAAGTCAATCAAGTTGAAGAGCCTCGTTCCTATCCCCTATCATTCAACCCACCCCTAAGCACTGAAGTTGTTGACCTCTCCACTTTTGTTAATGTGGATTGTTCAACGTCTCAAGGCTTGGATCGTGCTATATCACAAGACTTACTATCTGCTGGTATAGTCGATGTTGTACATACAACCAGTCTCCTTGATATGTCACGACTTTTTGTCAATGATGGATTATATGGCCGTCCTGTCGTCATGATACGGAACCCACTACATCGAGCATTAGCCAAGTATGAATGGATGAGGGTTATGGATGAGAATGTAATGACCATGAGCTTGAATACCTTTGCCAAGAGCGGTAAGTTCACATGATATGTGCTAATGTTGTTTGCATCTATCTCTAACAGTACTTCTCTCATTGCTCTGCTCCTTCTTACATCCATACATTACAGGATACCTTGAAAACAACATCTTGACGAGGACCATGTCCTACAAGACCGACAAGGATGAAATCCTTACCAAGAGTGACCTAACATTGGCAAAGAAAGTACTCAAACAAAAGTTTATCATTGGTTTGTTTGATGAAATAGAAGACTCAATGAAGAGATTTGAAACATTCTTTGGTTTCAATGCGTTGAACTCTGGTGTAGAAGTACAAAGATGCCAACAGAACGAGATAGATGGCATCATGGAACGGTACTACAACAAGGTTGAGATGCCTGATGATACTGAGGCAGTGTTGGCATTGATGGAGAAGAATATCATGGATATGCAATTGTACGACTATGCTAGATATTTGTATGAGTATCAGGGTGTTGCATTGTTCGGTATGAGCAGTCCAGCTAGTGTAGAATAAAGTTAGTATGAATAAACTCGTAGAGTAGCACTTGAGTATGAATACAACATTCAGGGGGGATATAGGTCCCCATAACACTGAAATACTCAATTAGAAGACCAACCTCTTTATGGCAGTGGTGTTTTGTGGGGGGCTGTTGCAAATGTCACAGTACAATGGTACTGGGCTTGCAAATTTTGCCTCTTAGCAAAAACGATTACATGAGATGAGAGTCTATCACTAACACCTCATCATTACGATCAATAGACACGATAAGCGGCTCCATCCATCCTGCTAATGTACTTAGATGATTACATAATTTATCATATCGTCACCAAAGTAGTATCACAGATCAACGATTGGTATCATATACTAAGATTACTACATCGACACATCAAAGATACACAACGACATCATCATAATCATCTCTCACCATCGTCTAGGTACCAACAGCATACATCAATACTGATATCGATTTATCATACTATTGCAAATTATATAACATGTGCAATGGAACGAAGATTGAAATAATTCCACCCCCTCCACCACCTCCGCCGCCTAAAAGTAAAAGCAGTAGCAAGTCTAAACCGTCATCGAGCACAAAGCCGGCATTCCCTAAGGCACAGTTTAACAAATCAGGATATTGTATCAAACATCATGACGTCCAACTAGCAATGCCAAAGAAAGATGAGAACAATCAATTGATATTCAAAGAACTGAAACCATCATGCCCTTCATGCTTAAAAGGTAGTCATATCAACAAGAAGAGTACTAGTTTGGGCGGAGGGAAAGTTCGTACTGGGCGTGTTCATGGTTATGATCCAAGTCATCGTAGTCGGAGCAAGTCTCGTGAACAACGTTCAACTAGTACTAGTGGTGAGCAGCGTACCAGTGGACGATCGCAATCTCGGGGTAGAGACAAATCATCATCACGTTCTCAATCTCGTTCTCAATCAATTGGCCGACGGTCCAAGTCTAGAGAACGAAAGAGTACAATCGTACAGATACTAGTAATACTGGCTCTGCTAAACCTCTTCGTAAGAAGTATGAGTACGACACACCGTTTGATGCTAAAGGACGATGCCATTATCATAAGAATGTTCAACTTGCATCAAGGAAAATGACGGGAGGATGGAAGGTGTTACAAGCCGCCTGTCCAAGGTGTATGGAAGAGAAGTGTGATGATGATGATAGTACTCCTATCACTAGTATTGTTAAGTCTATAAACACTGGGGGTAAGACTTCGAGTGGAGGTGCTGCCATTCAAGTTGCAAAGAGATTCAGTAGTAGATGGAAGCTAGCAAAATCTCCTTCTTCTTCAGAATGTGATGATAAAGGTACTGATGTTGGAATCTCGGATAGTGTATCAGTTTATTCTAAGAAGAGTACCATATCTACTCTATCGAGGCAAAGTACTCGTTCTGTCAAGAGTACTGCAAGCTCAACTCGTAGTGGTGTATCTGGTAAGTCAACCACATCAGGACGTTACGGTGAAATGCCCTTTGATGGAGATGGATACTGCTGCCGTCATCCTAGTGTTCAGATTGCACAAAAGAAGATGATGGGAGGATTCAAGATTCTTCAGGAATGTCCCGATTGTGCTCAGGGGGATGGTAGTCGTTCAGGAAGGAAGAAGAAAGCATCTCGACGTCAGAGTAGTAGTAAAAGTGGAGGGAGCAGGAAGAAGAAGGATGGAGTACGTGAGTTGGTATAATTCCTGTACGACCGTGTGTACATTAGAAACGGGGAAGAACACTACTTAGGGTACTATATGTAATGTAATGCAATGTTTTAGAGAGAAGTAGTTTGGACTCTAAACCAAAGGTATCCTAGGATACCCCGCATTAGAACTTGCCGATCAGCTTAAGGCTCAGTTGTCAAGCATTTTCAATAACTCTCCCGACTCTTTTAGCCCAGCAAGTCCAGGATACTTAGCGTTGCCAGTGAACAAACCACCAACATGTCTAATTGATATGGTTAGTAAGTACATATGTTTATAGTTGAAGAACATACAATAAGATACAAGTAGTACTCACTCTCCGTTGATAAATACATGAGGTAAACTAGACTGTCCTGTCATTTCCAACAGCTGGGCTCGAATTGTACTTTTCTCTTTGTCCAATAGAAACCATTCCAAACCTACTTCTACATTCTCATAGTCGACTCCCGCTTCACCAAGCACACCGCAAGTTTCACTACTGAATGGGGATAGCTTGTAAGTGTAGATGACAACTTTGTTCTTTGATATCGCATCTTCAATATCTTGTTTGGCTGCGGCATAGTCAGAGTCATCAGCACCAAATACTTTTGCTTGTAGTTTGTTCTCGAGTTTGAACAAGAAAGATAGCAGCTGCATCGCTTTGCCTGCTGGCTTTAATATGCCTCTACCTCGAACTAAATCTCCGCCTCCAGTATCAGGAAGCTGTAATGGGTTCAAGGCTACCTCTTTGCCGATGTATGGAGATAAGAAAGTAAGTGGTCGAGGCATAGTCTCTGAGTACGTCAATACTCCTTTTGATTTGTAAGTATAGAGCTCGTTTCCTTCTTCATCAAATAAATATGTCGCGCCACGAAGAGGAATTGTCTGGTAGTTGCTCACATACTTGTCCCACTTCGTGAGGACCTCAACCATGTTCTTTAATCGTAAAGTAGCCAACTCAACAGGTCTTTGATAACCAATCTCGTCAGAGAACCATTGATTGTATGAAAGTGGACCAATTTTAGTGGGCCCGACTCCAGGCCCAATCTCAATGAATCCGGCCTTTACTATGTCATCATCTCGAAATCTTTCAGGAGCTTTCTTATCACCAAAATAACCTCTGAGTATCTCTCTTAATGTACCAGGTGCTCCTAGTCCTGCACACATAGCATTATAGTTAAGCCATGCAGTAGCTACTGGCCGAAGCTGTGATTCGTCTGATGGTATACCGCCTGGTAATTGTCTCAAAAAGAACTTCAATACGTCATCCGATACACTATCCGGAATAGAAAAATTTGGTCCAGCATGTAGATTTAGTTTCTTGTGTATCTCTCCGTCAGGATCAAGTGAAAGCTTTGACGGTGAAAGACCAGTGAATTCGCAAAAGTTTTGTGCACATTCTGTGTTGCCTATACCAATCACTTGCAATTCGATTTTGTTTTGTTGCAATGCTTCATCAGCTGCAATAAGGAATTCACAGTACTAAAGTTTTGTAGTAATTGCAATTACGACAGCAAGATAGGTTAGACTCGTGGTACATATAATATATGAACTATTTATACATGCACATATATCAAATGCATTGCAATCACAGCAGCAAGATAGGTGTTAGCCTCACATAATATACATGAACTGCATTATATGCGATACTAACTTACTTCACTACTATCGAATTCACCAAGTTGAGGTAGTATTACAACGAGCTTCTTGTTGTTGTTTGAGTCAGCCGATGATAATTTTACTTCTTCCCCATTTGTATCTAGAAATGTCGATCTTTGTATGGTGTCATAAATCGGTGATACCGCCACCGCTGGTGATGAAAACGAATGTGCATATTGTATGCATAATAATGATGCAACGAGGTTGAGTATTAGAGAGGTCATAATTGTTTAGGTGCGTAGTAGAGGGGATATAAGGTAGGAGAGGGGGGGGGGGGGGGGGTTTTTGGTTTTTTTGGGGTCA